>Ga0078972_1000223_pt1 | contig 234785 bp, 182 predicted proteins | sample YelNatPaOPGAMG01_FD_67568 | JGI IMG/M metagenome (GOLD analysis project Ga0078972, IMG submission 67568) | Hot spring thermophilic microbial communities from Obsidian Pool, Yellowstone National Park, USA - OP-RAMG-01 (SPADES assembly) (version 2) | ecosystem: Environmental > Aquatic > Thermal... | reverse complement strand
TCTTTGTTCCTACCGCATCGAACTTCTTGTCGTTAAAGATTCGCTGAGTTACCACGGCAGAATCGTTGCTGATCTCAACTTCCATTTCGACGAGACCGTTGTTGTAAATCGTGGGACGAATGTTGAGGTCCAACCCTACATTGAGGAGGTTTTGCTGAGGCAGTTCGGTTGCCGTGAAGGTGTTGGTATCGTTTCGAATGTTCTCGTTGTACACACCACCAGTGAAGAACGGAACTTTTTCGCCTACACTAAAAGCTACTTCTTTCTGGTTCTTCACAATTGCGCGTGGTTGTTGAAGAATACGTGTTCTCGAGTCACTCAGTGCTGCTTTCAGAGCAATGTAAGCATGGCGAGAAAGGTACTGCGCGTTGAGTCCGCCTCCGCCAGCCGAAACAATGGGGAACTCCTTCCGAAAATCTAGGAAGCCCAGTGTGTTTTTGTCGAGCGTTTGACTTCCAACCGGAACTGAGCCGCCTTGCGTATTCCCAGTAGAGGTAGAAGAGCCAGAAGATCCGGACGAGCCCGAAGATCCGGATGACCCTGAGGTGCCCCCACTCGAAGTGCTCCTGCCTGTGAGACCGTCGATAACACTCGAGAAGAGATCGCCACTTACCGTCCAGTCTGACCCATAGCTGAATCCCTGGCGGAAAGCCGTTTCGATAATTTCAGCCTGAATCAATACCTGTTTAGCAGGCTGGTCGAAAGCCTGGAGAATCTTTTCGATCTTCTCGTGAACCTCCGGGACGTCCTCGACAATGAGTTTTCCGGATTGCACATTGATTTTGTAATAAGCATTGGGAGTGAGGACTTCCGAAATTGCGTCCTCGAGGTCTTGACGGTCTTGCCCCTCGAAACCGATATTATTGAGGTCGTACACTCGCATCTCAGGACCGATGTCGAGAGTCTCGACGAGCAGTTCCATCTGCCGAATGATGTCGAGTCGATCGCGCACGATAATCTGGTGAGTTCGCTCGTCCACTTCGGGTGCGGGGGCAGCAGGACTCTTTAAATTCGATAGTTTCTCGGCAATCGAATTTACGTCCGCGTGAGCAATGTAGAAGACGCGGGTGACAAATTTGACATCGATCTGCTCGATCAATCTTTGAACAAGTTCCAGAACATACGGAAGATCTGTGACGATAAGCTTATTGGAACGAGGATCGAAACTAGCAGTTCCGATGTTGGGAGTTAGCACGCCTTGAATGGCTTTGTAAGCTTCTTCTGCAGTAATTTCACGGGGCACGAAAACTTTCTGTCGTACTTGTTTCGGAAGAACTTCTGCCCGGAACGATTCCTGGTCCCAGATTTCATATGTGTCGGGACGGCCTTCTGCAGGATACCAAAGCCAGTTTGGTTTTTGATTGACCAAAATGTCGAGAACGCGTTCGAGCGGCATGTCTCTCGCGATAATTGTTACTTTTTGTCCCACGGTTTTGCCGCGGGCTACCACGTTCTTCCCACTTTTGCGCGAGAGCTCGGCGACAACACGTTCAATCGGCGCTTCATTGAAAACTAAGGAGATCTTCCCGTCGCCACTCGACGTTGACGATGCCCCAGAGGGAGTTTCCACAGGCGCTGCGATTTGTGAACTCGTATCTCCAGAAGGATTTGCTGCCGGTGGAGTTGTGAAACTTTGATTTTCAGGAGCAGGAGTTCCCTGTGGTTGGGTTCCAATAACCTGGGCAGGTTGAAACGTACTGCTCATCACGCCAGTCGAAACAGCCGCTGGCGTAGGAATTTCGCTCTGCACTGGGGTTGGCGTCTGAGCCGAAACCGGAGGCGGTGGCTGGTCAGCTGCTGACTCCTCGTCCGGTGCAGCGAAAAGGACCCCAGACGCAAGTCCCAAGAAAAGAACATACGCAAAGATGAGGGTTGTTTTGCTCACAAATCTTCCCACACGACTATCATTTATTGAGCGCATGCTGAGCAATGATGCAACTGAAAGTCCAGATTTTTTACCCATAATATGCGCACGACAGCAATGAATCTGTAACGTTCGGCGTTTCACTGGGGCGCTCCTGTCGCTTCCTCAAACATTCGAAGTATTTTTTGGTCTGGGATTCCTTCTATACCGAGAGTTGCCGAGGGGTTGTCAGCATTTGCATCTACCCGCTTGAGTATGGCATTTTTGAAGACACCGCGTTCGATTTCGACGGGCACGCTTTGCCCAATCTTCAACGTGAAAACAGCGTGTTCTGGATCAGATTGTGTTTTCGAGCGGTCTTCGAAGGTGGCCTCTCCAACATCCACACTCATAAGCTTCCACGAAGCAAAAATAGCGTTAACATCCGGTGTGCGGGTAGGAGTCGGTGTTGGGGGAGGAGGCGTTGGTGTGGGTGTGATGAGAGCCTGAAAGATTGGCTTCTGGCCGAAGTTTGGATATTTTTGCTGAGCGATCTGGGGGTCATACGATGTCTCTGTTTCCGAAACTTTTTCAGTTTTGGGAGCAGGGGGAACCGTGAGATCGACCACCTCTTCGCCACTCTCCAGGATGACGAGAGCAAGCGCCGCAATAATTGTCAGCAGGGTAAGGTTGAGCAGGATTTCTTGGCGATTCATAAGCGACGACCTCCCAATCTTCTCGAACCGGGGCGACGAGGACCGACCGTTTCAGGTTGCTCCTCCACTTTCACAATGCGGGCGAGAGTGATTTGGAGCTGAAGTTCCGGGTTGTCTACGCCGCGGCTATGCGTCAGAACAATCGATTTGATAAGGAAGCCTTTCTGATCGAATCCCTTGAGCAACTGAGCAATTTTCGGAAGGTCGCCCGTGATGCTCATGGCGAGTGTCAGGAACTCGTACCCTGTGACATCTTTGATCTCTTCGTGTTGCACGGGCTCTATCACTCGACGTTCCCCGGGCAAAATTGCCTCGGCAGCTGCATCCACATCTTCCGAAAACGAATGCTCAGGGTCCTTGCCTGGCTCTTCCTTGGGAAATTGGGCTTCGATGCGGCGATAACCTTCTTCAATGGCTTTAGCTTCCTGAAGCAGCTGAACATTGTTTTTGAACTGGGTCTGCTCTTTCTCCAGCAACGCTTGGCGCTCCAGGTAGGTCGTGTAGAGAGGCTCTATTCCCTGCAAATAGAGGACAGTTCCGACAGCGATGGCTATCGTCGCGAAAAGAATGTATTTCTCACGATTAGTTAGAGTCATCGCCACTGTCCTCCTCGCTCGCAGTTGCCTTCGTTTGCGACTCTTTCTTTGCAGGCGGCGGCGATTTCGTTTGTCGTTTGGGGAATGTGCACGTCATTTGGAATTGGAGTACCGGCTCAGTGCGGTTTGGCAAACGGATGGGTTTGTTGCTACCCTGATCCTGCACCACACTTTCGAAGATTTGTGTTTTCTTAAGTTCGGATTCGAACCTATTAATGTCAGGAAGCGTCCGAGCATGCCCCTCAATTTTGACCGTCTCGTCCTTCTGATATTCGAAGCGGGTCAACGTGACTCGTTCGGGGATAAACTCAAAGGAGCTTATCCGTTCAAGGATGTCGAGAGCGCCGTGTTTGTCTTGGATGTAGCGTCGGATAATCTCGAGCTTCTTTTTCTTGCTCTGGAGGTCTTCGACGCGTTCTTTCATTTCACGGTTTTTTTGTTTATAGATCTCGAGAAGTTCCGATTGCCGGGCAAAGGCATCCCAGATCCAGATATATGCAAGGATGAGAGCGACGGCCGCGAGCACCCCCGTTGTGATATACGATTGACGACGTCGCTTTTTCTCTAGCTGGGCAATGTACTCAGGTGGGACAAGATTCACGACAACACTTTTATCCATCCGAGGGGCTATTGCTCCCAACACTGCTGCATAGACAGGGCCGACATTGTCGATACTTCCCTGCAGATCGGCCGAAAACGAGAAAGCCCCTTTCGGATTGAACACATGCGCTTCCACCCCGAAGTTGACACTGAAGAACTGATCGACGTTTCGAAGAAGAGCGCCTTCTCCGGTGACTTGAATCTCTGTGATAGGAGGGCAGTTGAACTCACGACGCGCAAACTCGTAGGTGCGTCGCATTTCCTTGAGAAGCTGCAGGAGCCAATTTGCGAGAGGCGTCTTTTTGCTCTCGGTTGAAGCAGTGTCTTGGTCGCCATCGAGAACAAACGTGCCCGAGGCAGTGGTCTCACCGTGTAGCTCTGTTTCATCTTCTCCGAGTAGCTCACGCCGATCGAGAACATCAAGCTTCGTAACATCGAAGTTCTCGGTGGCTCGTCCTGCAGTCGCATACTCGCTTCGCAATTTCTGGAGGCTTACGGAGGTTCCCCGCGTAAAACTTAGAACACCGTCATTGGCGATAACGATGTCGGTATAAGTAGGACCGAGATTGATGAGTGCGACAACCTTTCCGCTGAGGTCGTGAGCAGCACATGCCGCATACGCATTGAAAACGGAGAGACTACTTACACCAATAGAGTCCACAATCAGCCCCGCACCCGAGCAAATATCGACATATTCTTGTGCTATAGGCCGATCGATCGCTGCCAAGAGAACCTGGCTCCCCTCAACGCCGAGTTTGGCGAGAATGTGGTGACTGACGATATGGCGTTCAGCATTAAAGGGGATGTGGCGTTCAGCTTCGAAGCGAACCATGCCTGCGATTTCGCTTTCGCTCGTGCTCGGCAGGGTCACCATGCGCGCCATAACGTAATTCTTGGGAACAATGATCCGAGTGTGTCGTGTTCGAATTTTCCGTGCCGCTAGGCCTTCTTTGAGAAGTCGGGATCGTTCCGCAATACGCAGCTTCTGGTCCTCATTCTTCGGCAGTTCAATTCGAAACAAATCGCGGACCACGGGCATGCTTTTGCCCAAATCCGCAACCGCAACTTTACACTCTAATTCTGCGAATTCGATCGCTAGGATTGCTGCCATAATATCTGCCTACGTTCTCACGCTTACTCTATCCACTGCAACACTCGAATTGCAGGAATGCGAATAAGATTGTCATCGACCTGGGTTGCTCCATCCCGATTTCGCCCGAGCCGTCGGCCTGCAAAGCTTCCATGACGCCGATCCGAGCCCACCTTGCCTTTGTTACTGAGAAGTCGTGCGTCCTCAGGATTATATGTGTCGAGGTTCCGAGAAACCAGCGCCCGGACAACTCGAGTAGTGTTTCCTACACGGCCGATACCAGTAATCAAGAAAGTAGATGAGCGGAAAGCAATTTGCACGCCAAGAGCTCCGGCTGCACTCAACTGAGCCATTGTCCCTGCGTTCAATCCTGGCACCTTGGCAAGGTCTGCCAGGCTGTGGAAAGCGTTGTCTGGATCTGGTCTCTTGCCTCCCTCCAGGTCTCCACGGTATTTGACTATACTTTCGGCTGCCGCCTCGGCAGCTTCCATATTCGTGCAGTTGTTTGATGCATATGCCAGAATCGTCAAAACCTCTTTACTTGCAGTGTTGAGATTAACTCGACCCGTACCCCGCACAGTTATAATGTCTTTGAGGGGTTTGGGTTCGTTTTTGTACCGAGACTTCTTTTGTCGAGATGCGGTTTTCCCCTGGGCGATGCGGTTACGCAATGCAAACTCCCTTTCTTCGCGCTCTGCAGGATCGTAGCCATAAAAGAGTTCCGGCGTGATTCCATAGACGTCGAGTACTTCCTCAATCGTTAAGAACGGTTCATTGCGACACTGATAGATGAGTTCATCGGCGCTTGTATTCGGCTTGATGCGTTGACCCAAAAGTGCGCTATAATGCTCGTTTTCACGTTCGCCTGGGGCATTGACGCAAATGTCGTCACGATCGCGCCAGTCCACTAAGGCATTTGCGATATCATCACTGTCTGGCGGCTCATAACCGTAGTACTCGAGCATTGCTTTGAAAACGCGCAGCGATGCCACATTAATGTTGATTTTGCTTTCTTCGTCTTCAATTTCAAGCTGGTAGGTGCCCTTGCCGAGAGGCACTTCTTTGTGTTGCTCGCGGCGATCAGGTTGAGCCCACACGTCGCTAAACGCATCAAACTGCTGATTAGGATTTTCGGCAAAATCAATGAGGAGATCGTTTTGCAGGTGCACCATCCCCACTGCAATAGCGCTCTTTGCCAAGTTGTAGGCGATGAGCTGTTCCTTCTGTAAGAGAGCAAGTTTGGAGTTCACTTGAACGTCGAAAACGAGGCTCGAAGCGATGACGCCCAAAACCACAACAATCCACAGGGTAAGGATGAGGACAGCTGCTCTTTTTCTCGACTGTGGCGAGGTAGACATCAGTGTTCCCTCCGCCTCGTTCGGAAAATGTCCCGCTGGGAGTCTTCGTCACTTACTTCCGGCGGAATGTAGGTCTCTTGGCTCGAATAGATCTGAATCACTTGTCGAAACGTGCGTTCTTTTTCGGTCTTTTTGGGGTCTGTGAATACGTAAGTGATTTCCACCCAAGCTGGCAGATCGTCGGTTTTGCGCGTTTCGAGTGGGCTCGATGTCGTGTATCCCCCGCTATAGGTGACATTTTCTCGTGTTCTGGAGCTCCGACTCGATCGTTTGCCTTTGAAAATGTCGGTATTTTCTTCCTCGTCCGAGGGATTACGGTACTGACTGGCGTCACTGTTCCAATCGTCGGCGAGAAGCCACTCGCCGTCATAATAATATCCGAATTTTAAATCGAATGCTTTGACGTTGTTGGCAAGTTTGTCTACGGTAGGGGGAACAGGCTTGGGGATTTCGTTTCCGAATTCATCTTCCTCAGGAGCAATAACGTCATCAATAGCGCGATAGAGGGCGCCATCAGCGAGAAAATACCGAATTCTTGCGAGACCAAATAGTCTGTGCGTTTCTGCCTGAGCCTCGTTTTGAAGCCGCGCGAATGAGATCTCGTCAGCATCACCATTATCTGTCGCTCGGAACGAGAGGTCAATGCGTGGTCCCAGTTCTGGGGTCTGATCGTCGCTTAGCAAATCAACACGTGCTCCACTCTCTGCCATTTGCTTCTCTCGCTGTGCCAGAAGCTCTTCTCTTTGGTTGCGTGTAACGTTGTAGGTCCACGGTTGACGATAGAATACATTTCGGAGGTCCTGCGCCACCTGGGTTGTGACAAACCGAATGGTTTGATCCATCTCCGCATGAGTGGCTCCTATATCGTACGCTTTCACTCCTGTGCGGAAGGACATCACGAGCGACGAAACAACGAGAGCAAAGATGACGACGGCGACCATGACCTCCATTAGCGTGAAGCCGTCGCGCTTGCGTGACATCATCGTCGCTCCTCCTCGCGGAAGAGTTCATTGTAGAATTTCGAATCGAAACGGAACCGCTCGATCGGCGGAATGTAGAGGTGCACTTCGACGACCTCGCGAGGGCTTCGCATTGTTTTGTTTTGATAACTTACCCGAAGTGTAGCATGCTTGAGCCCACGCAGATTTTTCACTTTGGTTTCCAGGTGCTTGTATCTTATTTCCTCATCTTCGATGGTAAGCTCCCAGAAATAATCTGGGTATCCATCTTCTTCGAAGGTTCCCCGACCCGAGTGTGCCTTTTGGGGATCGAGCTCCAAATCTTGCAAAAATCCTTCAGCGAGGACGCAACCCTGAGTAACAACATCGATTCGACGAATGGCGTTCATGCTGACCGTAAATGTGCGCATGAGAGCTGCGACCGACACGCCAAGAATGACGAGAGACACAATGACCTCGAGAAGCATGAAGCCTTTGCCACGCGCTGTCGGGGTGAGCCCCCCAGCTCGGTCTCGTCGAACGAATGGAATCAATTGTGGAGCACTCATCCTCATCGTGCAAGCGCTCCCTGGATTTTCTGTTGCTGCGCAACGTTTGCCGCACGCTTCTCTTCTATTGTGCCGGGAGTTACTTCCGCACGGCCGGTGGATTTGATAACCTCGATCGTGAGTTTTGCACCAGCACGATTTGCCACGGTTAACAACAATGGCGACGCAGAGCCGTCTGGATAAAAATCAACCGCGACAATCTTGTCGCGAATAATGTTGGTATCGTACGCCGTGACTTCGTCGAACCAAAGGTCCTGATGGAGAGTTCTTTTTTGTTCGAGCTGCCGTTTTTTTCGCTTAGGGTTATATTCGCCCGTGCGGGGATCTGGCTCGCGCAAATCGAGCCAAAATTGACGCTTTTCAAGATCGAAGAATACCTCCGTCATCCGCTGGCCGAAAATTGCTTCTGCCCGAGCATACTTTATCAGGGCAACAATCTCGCGAATGGTCCCGCGCAGTTTATTCTTCTCGTTGAACGCTCGCAATGTAGGGAATGTCACCCCCATGAGCACCGCAAGAATCGTGATCACTGTCAGTAACTCGAGAAATGTCATGCCCTTTCTCACAAAGAGAACTTGGCCACGGCATGGACTGAACGCGTGATGGCGCATGGCTACCCTTGCTGGCTCGGGTCGATAGAAAAGATTGGAAGCAACATCGCTATCACAATGAAGCCTACCACAATGCCCATCCCGAGAATAATGAGAGGCTCGATGAGACTCGTGAGGGTCTTTACTGCTCTTTCGACCTCTGTCTCGTAACTTCGGGCTACTTTCATGAGGACCTCATCGAGCCGCCCAGTTTCTTCACCAATCGCTATCATGTTCACGACGACAGGAGGGAAGACCCTCGATTTTTTCAGCGGTCCTGCAACTCCTTCACCTTGTGTCACGTGTTCCGGGATCTTAGCGACTTCATCAGCAACAACCGTATTGCCGATGACTTCGTGAACAATCTCCAGGGCGGGAAGAATCGACACTCCATTATGAAGAAGCGAACCAAAAGTTCGTGCAAAATTAGCTATCTCCCGCTTCACGATCATGTTTCCAAGAAGAGGGATCCGGACGAGAAACCGATCGACAACCCGTTTGCCTTCGGGCGTTTTTATGATCCGCCAGCCTGTAAAGATAGCACCAGCGATAGCAGCCACAATAATTGGCCAATAGGTACGCAAACCATCGCTTATCGCGATAAGAGCTTGCGTGGGCCAAGGCAGCGTCTGATTAAGCTCGCCATAAATCTTCAGGATCTTCGGCATGACAACGGTCATGAGGATCGTCACAGCGCCGATGCCGGCAAAGACCATCACAACAGGGTAAGCGAGAGCAGCTTTGATCTTTGCTCGCACCTCTGCCTCGGTTTCTGCAAAGTCGGCGAGTCGACTGAGAACGACATCGAGCATTCCTCCTGCTTCACCAGAACGGACCATCGCGACATACAGTTTAGAAAAAATCTGTGGATGCTTAGCCATTGCTCCGGCTAGAGAATCTCCGCCTGCAACATCCTGGGATATCTGGGCGATGATTTCACGAAGAGTCTCGTTAGGAGTCTGGTTCTGAATAACCCCCAGTGCACGCACAAGAGGAATGCCAGAACTCAAGAGATCGGCCAACTGTCGGTTGAAGGTTGCCAGATCGTTGATGCGAACTTTTTTGGCGAACTTGAACGACGTCCCAAGCATGGGACGCTTTTTTTCTGATTCATTCTCGACGGAGATAGGATAGTATCCCATTGCCTGAAGACGGCTGATGACGGCCGTGGGCGACTCCGCCTCCAACGTCCCTGCGATAACCTGTCCCTTCGGATCTTTAGCCTTGTAACTGAAAAGTGCCATTCAACCTAACCCAAATCTGCTCCGTTCGGAGAGCATCCTCTCCGCGAGCATAGCTTATTCATCGTAGGCAACGCCACCGAACTCGTCCTCCATTGTGACACGGAGAACTTCGTCAATGGTCGTAAGACCTTGACGCACCTTGATCCAACCATCTTCGCGGATTGTGCGCATTCCGTTTGCGATGGCCTGCTGCTTAATCTCGTTCGATGGGCGCCGAGCAACGATCATTTGCTTCAGATCTTCTGTAATCTTGATAATTTCGTAGATAGCTGTTCGTCCCCGAAAACCTGTATACCGACATTTCTCACATCCTGCTGGCCGCATGAACTGAGCGTCGGTGGTGTCCAGCTTATTGACTCTCAAGCGTGCGATGACCTCGGGGGAGGGAGTGTAAGGCACTTTGCACTCTGGACAAAGAAGGCGCACAAGGCGCTGAGCAATTAACCCTTCAACGGAGCTAGCAACGAGGAAGGGTTCGATTCCCATGTCGAGCAATCGGCTCACTGCACCAGCGGCGTCGTTTGTGTGAAGAGTCGAGAATACGAGGTGACCGGTGAGCGCGGCTCGAATGGCTGCTTGCGCCGTTTCTGGGTCACGTGTTTCACCCACCATGATCACGTCCGGGTCCTGTCGCAACATTGTGCGCAATACGCGGGCGAATGTCAGATCGATTTGTGGGTTTACCTGAACCTGAGTAACGCCCGGAATGCGGTACTCGATAGGATCTTCCACAGTGAGAATTTTTTTGTCGACCGTGTTGATCTCAGTAAGGGCTGCATAGAGGGTTGTTGATTTGCCCGATCCGGTTGGTCCCGTCACAAAAATGATCCCGTGCGGTTTTTGGATCATTCGGCGGAGAATTTTTAAATGATACTCGTCCAGCCCCAGACGGTCGAGAGAAATGAGGTCACTGTCTCTGGAAAGAATTCGAATCGAGATAGATTCGCCGTAAGGAGTGGGCAACGTCGACACACGCAGGTCGTAGTCCTTGTCCTGCACGCGGACTTTAATCTTTCCGTCCTGGGGAAGACGCCGTTCCGCAATGTTCATATCTGCCATGATTTTGATACGCGAGATAATGGCGCTCTGAAATCTCTTAATGCTTGGCGGAATGGCGGCTTCATAAAGCATGCCGTCGATTCTGTAGCGAATTCGCAGCTCCTGTTCGAAGGGCTCCACGTGAATATCTGTTGCTCGATCAGCGATGGCTTCGGCTATGATCTGGTTAACGAAGCGTACGATGGAGGCATCCTCTGCCATTTCATCGATGTCTTCGATTGTGCGGTCCACCTCGATCGTGGTCTCGGTGCCCTGCTCCTCAATGAGCTCTTCGACGGTGTCCGCACCGATTCCGTAGTAGCGTTTGATTGCTTCATTGATATCTTTGGGTAGTGCGACGACCGGCTCGACCTCAGTCTTGAGGATCAGTCGCAGATCATCAAGGGTGTGCACGTCCAGTGGGTCACTCACTGCGACTCGCAAGGTGCCATTGGATTGCTCCAGTGGCACAAGATTGTAGTGGCTCACAATCTTGGCCGGGATCTTTTCGATGACCTCTTTGGGAATTTGAACTTCGCTGAGCCGGACAAAGGGCAATTGGAGTTGCTCGGCGAGAGCTCGCAAAACATCTTCCTCGCTCACCAAACCCATTTTGACAAGGATCGTGCCGAGTCGCTCGCCGGTTTTGTGATGCTCCCGCAACGCCAATTCCAGATCATCCGCATCAAGCTTGCCCTGGATGACCAGAATTTGTCCAAGTTGTTTTTCCGAGTTAAACATGATAGTACAAACCTTTACGATCGAGTGAGGTCACCGCGAAAAGGCAAATCGACCCCACAGAGTAAGAACAAGAAACATGCCAGATTGTTTTTAGTCGCGCTCGATAATGCGGCAATGGTCACAAACTTTATTTGGGTAACACAAGAAGCGTTTTCCCAGTGGTTTACATCTTGTGCATAAGGGGATAGATTCTGGGGCTAAGGCAATTCTTACGAAGAGCAAATTGTGGAAATACGTTTCACCGTCTGGATCTGACGAATTTGCCGACGTAGACAGTTCCCTCTGCGATAAACGCGATTCGGGCGCCGTCCGGGCTCACCGCAGGGTATGACTCCGCTATCCCGGGGGAGTTTGTCAGATTCGAGCGCTCTGTCCCATCTGCGGCTGCGTACCAGAGATCCCCGTCGATTATGCGCAACCCGTCGCTTACCGGCACGTCATACACGATTCCGCTAGAATCGGGAAGCCAACTCGGATGCTCACCTTTCCCGACGCTGATAGTGTGTTTGCCATCGGTGGTCGAAATATGAATGCCTGTTTCGTAGCCGCAGTAAGCTACCAGGCTTTCATCAGGACTAAGTCGTGGCGCGTAGAATCTGTCCTGGCTCCCTGTAATGCGAGTTATGTTTCCGTCCTCGTCGACAAAATAGATATTTCCTTCCCGTTCGTAAACACTTCTGCGCAATTCCGGAACGGGGTATTTTTCACCGGAAAGCATCACGGCGACCGGACGTTGGTCTACAGTGATAAGAAAGAGCTGCATTCCGTCAGCGCTCCAAAAAAAGTCAGGCGAGCCCAGTTTATCGTCTATGAGCCGACGACCTTCCACCGAATTAGGACCTGCCAGCCAAATTCCTTCCTGATTGAGGGTTGTAAACGCAATGTCGAGACCAAGAGGTGACCACACTGGAGAGATAAAATTTCCGGGTTTTGTTACCGGATAGGCTCCCTCGACATGCGTCACGCCAGTCTGCCATTTCGGATGCACTATGACAGTCCGTTTAGTCGGCGTTGTCTCCGCCGGCGATTCCTTTGTCGAAGCGGACGTCCCCTCTTCAGGTGTGAGTGAAGGTTTTCGTGGCTTGAGTATTTCCGACGGAGAGAGCTTTTGAATGGGCTCTTGTACACCGATCTGGATCTTATCGTCGCGCTGAGGGCGAATCGGATGAACAGCAATGTAGTACGTCACCCCGAGACTGATAACTGAAAGGATAACTATTAGCGCTATAATGTCTATTCGACGCACAGTTCTAAGCAGGCTTTCTCGTCCAAAGAACGACTGAAATTTTCTTCGTGCTTTTTACGTCGTATCGCAAATTGAATTTTCCAGCGAGAAAGAGAAAGAATTCAGTGTTCATGATCCTGCGTAGGCATATAAGCAACGTTTTGGAGCAATTTGAGGCTGGGCGTTACTTTAAGCGTCGTGTCCAATGGCAGGTTGCGTCGTCGAGGATGGAGAAGCGGCCACCGAGAAATATTTCCCATCTTCGTTTCATCCACGTGGAGCCATCCTTTTTGTGTAACCTCGAGTGTCAAATGTGTCCGCGAATGATTCAGGGGCACCGCGAGGGGCTCATGCCGCGGGAGAGATTCGAGAAGCTCATACCGCTTCTCCCATATCTCGATGCTGTGGTTTTGACGGGGTTTGGCGAGCCTCTTATCAACCCCCACCTTGCGGAGTTCATTGCCATCATCAGCGGGGCGGGGGCTCGTCCTTGCCTCAGCACGAATGGAACGCTGCTCACACCTGCTCGGGCGCGAGCCATTCTCGAAGCGGGCGTCAATCACGTCCAGTTTTCCGTGGATGCTGGCACAGCCGAGACTTTTGAGCGAATTCGTGTTGGGGCAAAGTGGGATGTTGTCTTAGAAAATGCTGCTGCGTTCCACGAGCTTATTCGTGCGGGTGGGTATGACGGTGAGCAGAGAAGAGTGGAAACAGGCTGGGTTTTTATTCTCATGCGCGACAACTGGCGCGAATTGCCGCTAGCAGTAAGTCAGGCAGCCCGGTTGGGATTCAAACTTTTCACCGCTAAACTCTTGGAAAAAAGAGCACTCGACTTCGAGCTCGAGCAAGATATCCACGATATTCGTGGCAACCTCCTTATCGACAAAGAAGAATTCGAAGAAGTCTTGAGAACCAGTCGGCTAATAGCTCAAGAGGCGGGAATGAACTTCGTTGTTCATGAGTTTTTTGCTGGCTACGAAGGCGCGTGTCTTGCCGACCCTTTACGAGGTGTTTTCGTTGATTGGATGGGAAATGTCACGCCGTGCTGTCATCTACCGGTGCGCGACGAGTTGGGCCATTATCCAGAGCATTCTTTCGGAAATGTAGACGACACTCCGATTTTTGATATCCTTGCGGGGGAGCGTGCCCAGAGGTTCTGGCGACAGTGGCGTGAGCGGACCATCCCCTATGTCTGTCGCCGCTGCCATCAAACGGCGCGGCTTCCAAACCGCCAGCTCTATCGTTCCATTGAAAAACTTCCTTTTTGAGCATGGCTCAGGTAACTTGAGATGAAGGTGGATCTTCCGGCGACTATTCTCGCAACAGTCGAGGAAAGATGTGTTTCATTTTGAAACAATTCTTTTGTCTATTGACTGTCCGTTCCGAAAAGTTATTGGAGTAAGTTCAGTTTTTTTCAGTGATTTGCATGAAGTATCGTATGCCGGGGAAATCGGCACCAGTCTTGCTTTATGCTCCGGCGAGAATTTACTAAAACGAGAGAATTCGCGGGGGTTCAAAGCAGGGGGCTCTCGCAAAATCTTCAGAGAAAAGGGTACAGACTATGAGCAAAATAATCGGAATCGATCTGGGAACAACCAATAGCTGCGTAGCAGTGATGGAAGGTGGCGAGCCTGTCGTTATTCCTAACGCGGAAGGTTCGCGTACAACTCCATCGGTGGTTGCTTTCACCAAAAATGGCGAAATCCTCGTCGGGGCGGTCGCAAAGCGTCAGGCTATCACCAACCCGCAAAACACGATCTTCAGCATCAAGCGTTTTATGGGACGGCGCTATGAAGAGGTGACAGAAGAAATCAAGCGCGTCCCCTACAAAGTCGTACGGCGCGAGAATGGTGACGCTGCGGTTGAGGTGATGGGTAAGATTTATACGCCCCCAGAAATCTCAGCTCGCATCCTCCAGAAAATGAAACAAACAGCTGAAGACTATCTAGGGGAAAAAGTCACAAAAGCTGTCATCACTGTTCCTGCCTACTTTAACGACTCGCAGCGTCAGGCAACGAAAGATGCTGGGCGGATTGCTGGCTTGGAAGTCCTTCGAATCATCAACGAGCCAACAGCTGCCGCACTCGCTTACGGTCTCGACAAGAAAAAGGACGAAACGATTGCGGTCTATGACCTTGGCGGTGGAACGTTCGATATCTCTATCCTCGAACTCGGAGAAGGCGTCTTCGAAGTGAAGAGCACAAACGGTGACACGCACCTCGGTGGAGACGACTTCGATCAGCGGCTCATCGATTACGTAGCCGATGAGTTCAAAAAGGAAACCGGAATCGATTTACGCAATGATCCGATGGCGCTCCAGCGGCTCAAAGAAGCCTGCGAAAAGGCAAAGTGTGAGCTGTCGACGGCGATGCAGACAAATATTAATCTGCCATTCATCACGGCAGACGCTAACGGTCCAAAGCACCTGAACATGGACATTACGAGGGCGAAATTTGAGCAGCTTGTCATGGACCTCGTCGAACGGACTCTCGGTCCGTGCGAAAATGCCCTCAAAGATGCGGGGCTGAAAATTGAGGACATTGACGAGGTCATCCTCGTTGGTGGATCGACCCGAATCCCTCTCGTTCAGCAAAAGGTGCGCGAGTTCTTCAAGAAAGAACCGTGCAAAGGAGTGAACCCAGACGAAGTTGTGGCTATTGGAGCTGCCATCCAGGCGGGAGTCCTTGGCGGTGAGGTCTCGGATGTTCTCCTACTCGATGTGACCCCGCTGTCGCTGGGTATTGAAACTCTCGGTGGCGTGTTCACTAAGCTCATCGAGCGCAATACTACCATTCCATGCCGAAAGTCGGAGATTTTCTCGACGGCAACCGACAACCAGCCGGCGGTGTCGATCCATGTATTGCAAGGCGAGCGAGAGCTAGCCAAGGACAACCGTTCATTGGCGCGCTTTGACCTTGTAGGCATTCCACCTGCACCGCGTGGCGTGCCGCAGATCGAAGTGACATTCGATATCGACGCGAACGGTATCCTGCACGTTAGCGCAAAAGACCTTGGGACAGGTAAAGAACAGAGCATCAAGATCACCGCTTCGAGCGGCCTCACAGAGGAAGAAATCAAGCGGATGATCAAGGATGCCGAGGAGCATGCGGCTGAAGATGCAGCCAAGCGCGAAGAAATTGCTCTACGCAACCAGGCCGACGCTCTTGTGTACAGCACCGAGCGTACCTTGAAGGAGCTTGGCGATAAAATTGACAGTGCGGACAAGATTGCCATTGAGGATGCTATCCGCGATCTCAAGAAAGCGATCGAGAGTGGCACAAAAGAGGAAGTGAAAGCTGGTATTGATCGACTCAATAGCGTGAGCCATAAACTCAGCGAGCATCTCTATCGGCATGCAACAGCTGGCGCCGGTGCCACCTCAGGCGCCACCGGCGGTACGTCGTCGGCAACTGGGGCTTCAAGCGCGTCTTCGAGCTCCGATGGGCCGGAGATCGTTGAAGGCGAAATTGTGGACGACAATAAGTAAACGAGCGTCAGCCCAATGACGTCACCTCAAGTAAGATGGGGTTCCACACAACGTGGAACCCCACTTTTTTGTTTAAGGGTCTCAGCCTTATCCCAGCGAGTGTAACGAGAATTCGCTCGCTGAAAAGTCTCGCTTCTCAGCTTTCATATGCCGAGGTTTGGGGCGTAAGTTCCTCTTCTATGCCTGGGCAGAGGATATCGAGAACTTCCTGCGGAGATCGTGCCTCGAAATCAGGTTTTTCTTCGGGGGAGCCGGGTGCAACGGAAGAAACGCACCGTTGCTTTACGCTTTCGGCATACGCATTTTCGAATTCGTCCTGTGGCACCCAGCCACGCTGCTCGAATGAGAGGGAAAGCCACAAGGTGCTCATTCCCAATCTCCGGGCAGGGACAATATCATTATCGATGCGATCCCCAATCATAAGTGCGTTCTTGGGATCTACTTTCGCTCTCTCGATTGCCCAAAGGAAAATTGCTGGATCAGGCTTTCCGACCCCCAACTCTTCACTGATTGCAGTGACTTCAAAAAAGTGCCAGAGGCCTCGGTGGGTAAGGACCTCGCGGATTTGTGTGGGCTGATTCGCGATAAGACCTAGACGATAAAAGCGTGCGAGTTTTTGTACCACTTCCCCCATTCCAGGAATAGGAGGGGAGTATTTTTCCCACGACGTAAATAGCTCAGACCGCGTCTTTTGCCTCCACGCGTCAAACTCTTCTGCTTTTACCTGGGAGCGTATGAAACTCCACAAATCGCCTCCATTTTTGACATGTTCGAGTCGAGCGGCGAAAAATTGTTGAGGAGTCCACCGCTTCTCTCCACCTGTGTATTCGTAAAGTTTGCGATAAAGGAAAGCTGCGGCGGGATCATCCGACACAAGGACGTTTCCTACGTCCATAAAAACGAATTCGAACGGTCTGCGTTTCACCATGAATCCTTCCTGTCATTCTGTCGTCGGTCGTCCGTCAGAGTTTCGTCGAGCTGACTCAAGAAACGGCCGACGAGGTTCTTCGGTCTCATCGTAGTAGAAGTTGCGTCGCCGAGGTGTGAAACCGGCGTGACGAATGAGACGCTCTATTTCCCGAGCGTCCAGCATGTAGGTGGTGCCTGCAGCGCTGACAACATTTTCCTCGAGCATTGTGCTTCCCATATCGTCACATCCATGATACAATGATATTTGCGCGATTTTGGCTCCTTGAGTTACCCATGAGGCTTGAAAATGAGGGATGTTGTCGAGGTAGAGGCGTGCGACTGCGATCGTCCTCAGGTAATCAAAAGCGCCCGTTGTGGGGCACTGCAAACGCAAATCAGCTGATTTTTGATATGTCCAGCCAATAAAAGCGGTGAAAACTCCACATTCGTCCTGAAGTTGCCTTATCCGCTCAAGATGCTCGATTCGTTCTTCGAGCGTTTCAATGTGGCCAAACATCATCGTGGCTGTTCCTCGCAGTCCGCATTCGGCTGCAGCACGCATTACCCCCAACCATTCTTCGGTTAGGGCTTTGTTTCTGGTGATAGTTTTCCGCACGCGGTCGACGAGAATTTCGCCGCCACCGCCGGGAAGTGAATCGAGTCCGGCTTCGTACAGTCGTCGAAGCACATCGTGGTAGGTCATTTTATTAATCTTTGCCAACCAGTGGATCTCGGGGGGCGAAAAGGCGTGAATGTGTATATGAAACTTATCTTTGATGTGCTGCAAGAGCTCCTCGTACCACGATAATGGTAAAGAAGGGTGAAGTCCGCCCTGCATGAGCACCTGTCGTCCTCCAGCCCGCACGAGCTCTTCAATCTTTTGGTCGAGTTCTTCGCGTGAGAGGACGTAGGCGCGCTCTCGATCATGCGCTTTTACGTAGAACCCGCAGAAATCGCAATCTGCCGCACATACATTGGAATAGTTAATGTTACGTTCTATGATGTACGTCACGCAGTTAGTTGGATTGTGTCTCAGTCGCACGGCATGGGCTGCTGCCCCAAGTGATGCCAAGTCGGCAAAGCGCAAAAGCTCGAGGGCTTCGCTCGGTGCAATGCGTCCCCCCTCAATCGCTTTCTCAAGGATAAATGCACAGTTTCTCATCTTGGTGCACGCTACTTAGTTCGATTAAGTGTCGTGGTGATGAATCATTCATCTCCACCCTTTCTTCTCAGTGTAAAACGTGCATCATAGAAGAGAACTCTGACTTCACCTCAGGCGGCAGCACGGAGAGTCACAAACTACGTGGGTAATGGCAGGCGGTTTTCTTCAGAAGTAGTGTGGGAGCGGGTATAGATGCAATTGCTTACAACTGGAGGTTGTTGCCGAGGGGGGAAATAGCAAATACGCGTGCAGATTTTTTTTTTGCAATACGGTGGCGCTGCTCTATTTTATGGCCAAATTTTAGAGGAAAGGAACCTGCTCTGTGTTGCCTCATGACAACCATTTCTCCCAGAGCTGCAGCATGGGATGGAAAGCTCTCTTTCGTACTTTGATATTATTTTTCGGATTTTCTTGCGCTACTGCGGGGCTTGTCTGCGCTGAAGAGGCAGTGGTTCAGTCTTCGAACCGCTCCAATGGTGCAATGGTCCAATTTCCCTTGGAAGGTCCTCTGACCCCTGAATTGGTTGGTAATGGAGTGTGGTGGCGACCAAGCTTCGACGAAGCTGTGGCGGAAAAAGTCATGAGCGACCTCGAGCGATGGGGGTTTCGTAATTGTTTCATCGAGAGTTTTTGGGGAGGAGAGACCATTTTCCCGTCTTCCAACTTTCCTTCGAAGGTGTCCGACGGCAAAGATTGGTTGAAAATATTTTGCGAGATCGGTGCCAAGCACAACGTCCGAGTTCACGCGTGGATTCACACGTTTTTCTGGCATTACGGGAGAGACAAGATCACAAGTGGAACCCTCGTGGGAGATCACCCTGACTGGATAGAAGTCTCGAAGGACGGACAGGCTCCTCAACGAGGTGAGAAAGAATACGTTTTTGTTTCCCCCGCCCATCCTGAGGTTCGAAAGAAACTCGGGCAGCTTGTCGATGAACTATGTGAGCGTCCTATTGCAGGTGTGAATCTCGATTATATTCGGTACCCTTTCGCGGAACCAGACTTCGGTTATAACCCCGTCGCGGTCGAAAGATTTCGTTCGGAAACGGGGCTCGACGCTCGGGTGCTTACGCCTTCCCTAGACAAGGACAGCCCATGGATGAAGTGGGTGGAGTTTCGAGAGCGCATGGTCACAGAGACGGTAGACGAGCTTGCCGCCCGCATTCGGTTCAACTCTCTGAAAGCTAAGCGACGCATCACAGTGTCCGCAGCCTTTTTCCCCGGCTATGCAAAAGAACGCGGCAAGAACCCTAAGTTTCAGAACTGGGAAGTGTGGGTCAAACGCGGTCTCCTCGATTTTTCCACGCCTATGTGCTATAGTCCCACTTTGCCGGGGCTAAAAGAAGAGCTCGCAGAAGTATGTCAAACACACCAAGGAACGAAAGTTGTTCCCGTATGTGGTCTAGCTGTGGGCCAATTCTCTAGCCCTCATCCAGCCTACGGAGAACAGAAAAAGCTTCTCGACGAGATGGGTTTTTCTGTTCATGCTGTGTTTAAGTACGACACGCTTGCTGCAGAGTTGAATCAGGCAAATAAATAAAGACCGACAGGGGTGTGAAACATCCGTCTTTTGCCGGGTGACGAAGGCGAGCCGTGACTCTTCGTGAAACACAAGCTCTCCTGTCAAGCTTTCCACCTGCTGCGATGTGAGTATTTGCGCTGAGACCGCGAAATGTCTGGCGCATATGACTTCCTCGCATGGGGGGTGCTATCATGCGCATCTTGCTTCCGGAGATTGTGTGTCAGGAGCATGGACACATGTTTGTCTCACTTTTCTGCTTACAATGTCGCGGTTGAGTCATCGAATGGCTTCCCTCGTTCGGAGCTTCAGTCGCGAAAGAAAACAGTTGTGAGCGGAGTGCTGAGCCGAATCAAAGGTTGTTCCTTCAAAAGAGAGAGGTGAAGGGCTTTGCTGAAATAGGTGCGGGAGGAGATATGGTCTGACGAGTTGCTTTTTCCTCAAGAGTCCCCATTGGCCAATTTCTTGTATAATCTATCGTTTGGCACACATCGACGTTCTCAATCCCTGTTAACCCGTTTACTCCTTGACCCCTCTCGTGCTCTTCATTTTCCTAAAGGAAGCGACGAGAAACAATACTTATACCAGTCACGGAGTTCGATGTGATGACGCGGCGTGTTCGGATGGGGATGGTAGGCGGAGGGCCCGGGGCATTTATTGGTGCTGTGCATCGAATGGCTGCACGGCTTGACGGGAAAATCGACCTCGTGTGCGGAGTGTTTTCGAGTGATCCTGAGAAAACGCGCAGTATGGGCAAGGAACTTGGAATTCCTGCGGAGCGACTCTACGCCGATTACAGAGAAATGTTCGAGCGAGAGAGCCAGCTTTCCCTCGGCCAGCGGATGGACTTTGTATCCATTGTAACTCCTAATTACCTCCACTATGATATCGCGCGCTTGGCGCTTGCCTCAGGTTTTCATGTGTTCTGCGAAAAGCCTGTGACGACTACGGCGCAAGAGGCTGTTCTGCTTCGGGAGGAAACTGCGCGAAGCGATCGGCTCTTTGGAGTAGCGTTCAATTATTCTGCCTATCCTCTCGTTAAGCACGCGCGTCACCTTGTTCGGAGTGGGAAACTGGGAGAACTGAGAAAGGTTGTCGTGGAGTATCCCCAAGGATGGTTGGCGTTCCCCATCGAACAGGAGGGGCAAAAGCAAGCGTCATGGAGAACAGACCCTGCGAAAGCGGGTCCCGCTGGTTGCCTGGGAGATATTGGTACCCACGCCTTTCATTTGGCAGAGTACATAACAGGTTGTTCTGTCACCGAGGTTTGCGCGGACCTCACATCCCATGTGCAATCTCGGCGCGTTGATGACGACGTCTCAGTGTTGTTGCGATTTGCTGGCGGCGCACGCGGCATTCTCCACGCTTCGCAGGTTTCCATAGATGAAGAGAACGGCCTGAGTATCCGAGTTTATGGCACGCAGGGAGCTTTGGAGTGGCATCAAGAAGAGCCCAATACCCTCATCCTCAAATGGCCTGATCGTCCGCGAGAAATCGTTCGAGCAGGAGTAAACTATTCCCAGAGACTGTGTACCGAAGCTCTTGCAGCAAGTAGGCTCCCCTGTGGCCACCCGGAGGGATTTATCGAAGCATTTGCGAATCTTTATCGGGCTTTTGCGGACGCAATCCTTTGGCGAGAAGGTGAGCTGGATAATCCCCCCCAACTCGACTTCCCCACCATTGAGGCCGGAGTGCGGGTGATGCAGTGTGTGGAAGCCGTTCTCGTTAATGCTCAAGCATCCGGGGGGAAGTGGACAAGAATAACCTGATAAAGTCTAAACTTTCATTCAATTTTAGGAGGATCCTGTGTGCGCTAGACCAGTCACTCTTTTTACGGGTCAGTGGGCTGATCTCCCACTGCATGAGTTTGCCCCTCTCGCTCGGCAAATGGGGTTCGACGGCTTGGAACTCGCGTGCTGGGGCGATCACTTTGATGTGGAGAAGGCCACAGCAGATTCGCATTATGTCAAAACACTTCGACAAATCCTCAGGGACGAAGGTTTGCAGGTGTATGCCATCTCCAATCACCTCACGGGGCAGGCTGTCTGCGACCTTATTGATGAACGACACCGAGCAATTCTTCCTGAGAGAGTGTGGGGAAATGGTGTGCCCGAGGAAGTCCGCCAGCGGGCAGCGGAGGAAATGAAGCGCACTGCTCGCGCTGCAGCTGCTCTAGGTGTCGGTGTTGTCAATGGTTTTAGCGGAAGCAGCATCTGGCACTTGCTCTATAGTTTCCCACCTGTTCCCCCAGCGATGATCGATGCTGGTTTTCGTGATTTTGCTCATCGATGGAAACCCATTCTCGATGAGTTTGCATCATGCGGGGTTAAGTTTGCGCTCGAGGTGCATCCGACTGAAATCGCGTTCGATATTGTAACAGCCGAACGAGCCCTGGAGTCTGTGGATGGCCATCCGGCTTTCGGATTCAATTATGATCCAAGCCATCTTGCCTACCAAGGTGTCGACTATGTAGGTTTCTTGCGACGTTTTCGCGATCGCATTTTTCATGTTCACATGAAGGATGTGTGGTGGTCAGCAACTCCCTGTCAGTCAGGAGTGTTTGGTGGTCATCTCGAATTTGGTGATCCTCGACGTGCGTGGGATTTTCGTTCTCTTGGACGAGGACGCATCGATTTTGAGTCCATCATTAGAACTCTTAATGAAATAGGATACAACGGCCCCCTCTCGGTGGAATGGGAAGACCCCGGTATGGATCGTTTGCATGGAGCCAGGGAAGCGTGTAATTATGTTCGGCAGCTCGATTTTCCGCCGTCAGCTCAGGCGTTCGACGACGCATTTGCCAAGAAGTCTCATGGGGCAAACCAGCGAACAGAACCCTAGACGACGGGATTCGCTGCGAAATCGCCACCTCGGCACCATTTCAAGTATTTGAGGGCATGGACTTGGCCCGTCATTTCGAGCTCTTCACGATAAACGGGATCATGCCATCCCTCGATGTCGATGGAACCACGAAAGCCGCCTAGTCGCAATTCACTAATAAGATCGACCCAGTTCGTATCACCAAAGCCAGGCGTTCTGTGGAAGCACCAGGGAACATTCCCTTGGATCCCGTGGGTGCGAATGACGTCCCAGCGAATAGTTGCGTCTTTCCCGTGGATATGGAAGACCTTCTTTATCCACTTGCGTAGCTGGGGAATTGGGTCGATGAGCTGGACTAATTGATGGCATGGTTCCCACTCAAGACCGAGATTGTCATGCGGAAGAGCGTCGAACATCAATTCCCACGCATCCGGGTTGTGAGCAATATTCCAATCGCCTGATCGCCAGTTGCCATCCATGGCGCAATTTTCAAAAGCGATGCGCACGCCGAGGTCCTCGGCCCGACGTGAAATCGGCTCAAACACCTCTTTGAAACGCGGAATGGAGTCCGGGATAGAGGCACCAGGAACCCGACCCGCAAAGCCTGCCACAATGTCTGTTCCGAAGAGGTGCGCGGAATCAATAGCTTGCTCCATGAGCTTCCGCAGGCGCTCGTCAGACGGGCTCGTGCCGAGTGGGTTTCCAAAAACGCCTAATGAGCTGATAACGGCATCGCTGCCTTCCAATACCTTGCGCACTTCTTCCGCCAAACGAGTAAGATCGAGGTCTACCTCGTTATAGCCGAACGTAAGGCTGAAGCTTTCGAATCCGTAATGGAGGATTTGTCGAATATACTCGGGAGCTTTTGCACCCGGCACGAGTGTACCGATGCGAATATCCAAAAGTGGATTAGCAGAAGCTGGCTTGCTGGTCATGAAAATTCTCCTTGATTAGTGATCACGCGAGAGCCGCTCTACAACTCGCTTCACAATAGTTTCTATGAGCTGTTCTTTCTCTTGTGCACCTGGAAATGCGCTCTGCGAGCAACTTTCTTTGAAGGGGGGCTGCACGGTTTTCTCATGCGAGGAACATACGGAGGAGGATGGCGGAACTCCCGGGGTGCACAAATCGCCAGTTCCTTCCATGAGACGTCTGTCCGGGTGACCGAGTTTTTGCCGCAGTCGCAAGAGGTCCATCATTGCTTCGTAGTCGAGCTGCTGAAGGGTGCCCAGATGGGAAGCGAGAATGAGAATGCGGCAGTATTGCTCAACGGTCTCCATTCGATAGTAAGCTTCCATGGGATCTTTCCCCAGAGTGATTGCCCCGTGATTGGTAAGAAGAAAGGCGTTATGGTGCTCCAGATAAGGTACGGCAGCTTCAGCAAACGCGGCAGTACCCGGCGTCGCATACGGAATCATCGGAATCTCGCCAAGAAAAATCTCGACTTCCGGCAACACGCACTTAGGGAGATTCCGTCTGACCACCGCAAATGCTGTAGCGTGGGGCGGATGCACATGCACAATAGCATTAACATCAGATCTGTGCTGATAAATGCTGAGATGGATCTTGATTTCACTCGTTGGAGGTTTCCTTCCGGCGACAAGTTTTCCCTGGAGATCGACGATGGGAAGATCCTCCGGCTCCATAAAGCCTTTGCTGACCATGGTGGGGGTGCACAGAATGCGGTCGTGTGCCAGTCGCACGGAGAAATTGCCGTCGTTAGATGCAATATACTCGCGCTGCCACACACGTCGCCCGATCTCGCACAAAGCTTCGCGCGCTTCGCGCTCCGTCATGAAAAAGCGATCTTTCTGAAATCCATCCATCTCTCTCTCGATGGTCTTCCTGAGCGTGTGGCTTGCAACGAAATTTCATTTCTTCGACCGTAGGAAATGCCGAAATACATACTTCCCTGCCGGTTCTGCTTGCATACACACCTCTGTCGCTTACAATATCCTGCTCAAAACGAAGAGAGGATTCTCTGTTATGGCGCGAAAAAAGATAACAATCATCGGTGCGGGTAATGTTGGTGCCACGGCTGCGCATTGGGCAGCTGTCAAAGAACTAGGCGATATCGTTTTGGTTGATGTTGTGGAGGGAATCCCGCAGGGCAAGGCGCTCGATCTCTTGGAAGCTGGCCCGATTGAATTGTACGACTCGAAAATTATCGGGACGAACAGCTACGAGCCAACCGCTGATAGCGATGTCGTGATCATTACCGCGGGAATAGCGCGAAAGCCTGGGATGTCGCGTGATGATCTTCAAAAAACAAACGCGAACATTGTAAAAAACGTTGCCGAGCAGGCAGTGAAGTATTCCCCGCGAGCAGTTTTCATTGTTGTCTCGAACCCGCTCGACGTGATGGCTTACGTCGCTTACAAAGTTACTGGTCTGCCTCGCAATCAGGTCGTCGGAATGGCAGGAATTCTCGATACCGGAAGGTACAGAACCTTTATCGCTGCTGAGCTGGGAATTTCCGTTGAGGATATTCAAGCGCTTGTCCTGGGCGGACATGGTGATGATATGGTGCCGCTCGTCAGCTATACGACGATTTCTGGAATTCCCCTCCGTCATTTCTTGCCGCCTGAGCGCATTGAGGCTTTGGTTCAGCGTACCCGAGATGGTGGCATTGAAATAGTGAATTACCTGAAAACTGGAAGTGCCTACTATGCTCCAAGCGCAGCTGCAATCCAGATGGCAGAGGCTATTCTCCTGGACAAGAAGCGCCTCCTACCTTGTTCGGCATACCTCGACGGCGAATTCGGAATGCGAGATGTCTTTATCGGAGTTCCTGTTGTCCTGGGCGAGAATGGCATCGAACGAATCATCGAAGTTCCGTTGAGCGACGACGAGAGGCGTGCCCTCGAACAGAGTGCCGAACATGTGCGAGCTAATATAGCGAAGCTCGAGCTATAAGATCGTTGTCTTCCGAAAGCTGCTCTGTTGAGCCGTGAGTTCGAATTCCGAAGCAAAGAGAGTGCTTTTCCATAGAAACACGTATTGCTCGCACACATTGTTTCTGAATAATAGCGATTCTGTCTGAGAAAAGCATAGGTGAAGAACAAGGCAGATCGAAAGAAAAGGAAAGCAGCTGTCTCTTTGCCTTCCGAGGGGCGCACACGGGGGCAATTCCGCTTTCCCCCAGTAAGTTTCATTGTGGCGTCTGGTGGAATTGCTGCGTTAACGCTCGTTGCGTTTTTCCCTGCTCTTTTTAACGATTTCACAAATTGGGATGACAACGTCAATCTTGTCGACAATCCCTTTCTTCTTCCGCCAACGTGGGATGGCTTCCTCCAGCTATGGAGGTCTCCATACGAGAATCTCTATGTGCCGCTATTTTACACTTCTTATTATCTAGATATATTATTTTGCAGGGGCACACCTAGACCGTGGATAACTCATCTCCTGAATGTTGCTTTCCATACCGCAAATACTCTCATCGTGGGGGCTCTCATAAGACATTTCCTCAAAGTGCACGCTGGAACGGCGATGAAAGTTCCGCGGGGGGCATCGTGGCAGAGAGAGTTGCCGTGGGTAATAGGGACGGCTCTCTTTGCGATCCACCCGATTCAGACCGAGGTTGTTGCCTGGGCCACGGGACGCAAAGATCTCGTTGCAGCGTTCTTCTGCCTCCTCGCTTGGTGGTTGTGGGAAAAAAGAGATTCTTTCCCACACAAGCGCGTGTGGCAGGTTGCTCCCTATGTCTGTTTCCTTCTTGCACTTTTAGCAAAACCTGCAAGTGTCGCATTGCCTTTAGTCCTCGCCGGCAGCGATTGGATAAGGTCCCGGACGCCGCTTAAGGATTTGGTGAGACGCTACGCGGTTTGGGCTACTCTGTCCATTGTGTGGGTGGCTGTTACCGCAGGTACCCAAGAGATTACGCCTGAGACAAAAGCTGCACTTACGCCCTGGTGGACACGGCCTTTTGTGGCAGCTGACGCACTCCTCTTCTATTTTTGGAAGATTGCGGTCCCTTTGAATTTTGCGGCTGTTTACGGGCGGACACCTGCCTATGCTGCTCAGTCTTCCATTTTCTGGCTTTCACTTCCCGTCGTCGTTGTGATACTGTTCTTGCTTTGTCGCAAGCGTAGTCTTTGGGCTTTTGCAACGGTCATATTTGTTGCGTTTCTCCTGCCAGTATCGGGGCTTTTGCCCTTCGCTTATCAGCGTTATTCGACAGTCGCAGACCGTTACGTTTATCTGTCCATGATAGGTGTCGGATTGGGACTTGCAGGAGTGAGCGAGCGAATGCTTGTTCGTTTGCACTTCTCAGCCAGGGTGGCAATTCTCGCAACCGTGTTGCTTTGCTCCCTCCTCCTCCTCGTCCCCCTGACTTGGCAGCAGTGCCACGTGTGGCGCAACGGTCAGACGCTGTGGGAGCACAGTATTCGAGTCGCACCTCATAGTGCCGTTGCCCACGCGAATTTAGGTGTGCTCTATGCACTGGAGGGGCACAACAAAGAAGCCCAGCGAGAATACGAACGCGCGATCGAGTTGGATCCAAATCAAGAACGAGCTCATGCTAACCTTGGCTTGCTCCTTGTATGGCAAGACGAAACGACAGCAGCGCTGGCTCATCTCCAGCGTGCGATAGAAATACGTCCCCATTTTGCTGCACCGTATTCTGATCTGGGCGATCTCTATGCCAGGCAGAGCAAATTTGCTCAAGCTGCGGAATATTATCGCAAAGCACTCGATTTGGATCCGCGCTATGCCCATGCGAGTGTAGGGTTAGCTTACTGTCTTTATCGGATGGGACGTTTCAAGGAGGCAGAAGAAGAACTCTCCAAGGGACTTGCTGCTCACCCCAATCAGGTTTCTCTGTGGATTGCCTACGGGAACTTGCTTTCTGATACTGGTCGTCCCAGCCTCGCTGTGAACATGTATGAACAAGCTGTTCGGCTCGACCCAAAGAACGTGGAAGCACGTAATAAGTTAGAGGCGCTCAGACGCAGGCAGGTTCAGAACCAAAGTGCTCGTTAGGGATGAACTGAGAGATGCTTCGTTCTTTGATGAATAGAACCGGCCCCATAGAATAGAGGAAAGACGCTATCTCTTGGGTGCCACTTCGCCTGTTTTAAATGGTTTTGGTGGCATGAACTGTCGAGGTGAGAAAATGGCCAAGTGTGCTGTATGCGGAAAATCGCCAAGCGTGGGAAATCATGTCAGTCACGCAAATAATCGCCGTAAGCGGCGGTGGCTGCCTAATTTGCAGCGTGTTCGCGCGGTCGTGGGAAATGGCGTCCGCCGAATGAACGTGTGCACAGATTGCTTGCGTTCTGGCCGCGTGCAGAAGGCGATTGCTCGTTAGGCATTTCCTTTTTCGTTAGAAAACGAAGCTGAACGCCGGTCTCTCCTGATTGGTCGGATTGACCGGCGTTTTTCATTGGTAAACGGGATAGCTCCATGCTGACTCCTCTTGCATTTGCGGATGAGCGAGTATTCCCTAGCTTTCCATGAATATAAAGTTTCCATCGCGAATACGACTTGCCCAACTTCCGACGCCTATCCAGCAGCTGGGGCGGCTTTCGGAGGAGCTCGGAGGTCCTTCTCTTTTCGTCAAACGCGACGATTTGACAGAAAGTGTGCTGTCGGGAAATAAGGTTCGTAAACTCGAGTTTGCTCTCGCCGAATCTCTCCGGCAGAAAGCTTCGGTCGTAATTACTGCTGGCGGGGTACAATCGAACCATTGCCGTGCAACTGCTCTCGCGTGTGCGCGACTTGGTCTTGAGTGCCACCTCATTCTGCGAGGGCAGCGGCCTTCGGTTCCGCAAGGGAATTTATTGCTGGATTATCTCGCGGGTGCGAGAATTTCTTTCTTTCCCCGAGAAGTCTATTCGACGAGAAAACCCGAAATTGTGGGGGAGCTCATTGAAAAGTACGCGCGTGAGGGGAAACGCGCTTACTATATCCCCGTGGGAGCCTCAAACGCTATTGGCTCACTGGGGTATGTGCGCGCATGGATAGAAATTCTTGGCCAGCTCGACAAGAGCGGTCTACGGATTGATCACATAGTGACAGCTGTTGGATCGGGTGGAACCCTGGCTGGGCTGATCGCTGGTCGGCTCCTGTCGCGCCGGCGAAAGCCGGAAATTTGGGGAGTAAATGTTTGCGACGATGCGCCTACTTTTGTTCACGAAGTCCACAAGATCCTCGAGGAAATGAACGATCGATTTGGCACGCGTTTCCGTACCACAAACGTTGAGGTTAAGATTTTCGATGGTTATGTCGGCCCGGGATACGCCTTGCCTTATAAAGAGGAGCTGGACCTCATCGTCCATGCTGCGAGACGCGAAGGATTGGTTTTGGATCCCGTCTATACCGGCAAAGCATTTTACGGATTGAGTCGGGAAATTCACAAAGGAACGTTTGGCCCCAATGAGAATGTGCTTTTCATTCACACAGGGGGAACCTTCGGACTTTTGGCTCAGGCTGGAGAATTTAGAGAATTAACAAAGCAACAAGCAAAACAATAAATCTCTCTGCTTCAGCGTCAAAAGTATGTGCTTACCGGTCTATCCAAACCTCGACTCGGCGCCTTCCCCATTCATTGGCTTTCCGGTGGGAGGGAAATAAGATGTCTAGCCTGTCTGGGCCTTTAATAGCTCCGCCACGATCTGTCACGACTCCCCATCCCCACCCCGGGATATACATGCGCGTCCCAAAAGGATAATAATCAGTATCCGCGGCGATTGTTCCATCACGGGGTAATCCGATAAAAGGAAATGCAACAATGCGCGCGGGAATTTTCCACGGGTGCTCGATGCTGTCTCTTGAAAACAAGCCAGGTCGTGGCGTGCGAAGTTTGTCTCCCGCAGCAGTACGTCCCGTGTATCGCTTACCGCGGTCTGGTCCTTCGCTCACATAGCGATTCCAGAAATCGAGTTTCAGAAATTTCCAACTGCCCCGCGTGTACCCATTGCATTTCCCACATGGGCAATAGGCTGTCACTTCCATCATACGGTATTCAGCGTGGACAGAGGACACTGCACTGACACAGAGAAGTGCGAGAAGCACCGACTGACGGCGCAATGTGCCCAATGTGGCTCTGGCGAAGGTGAGAAATCTGAGTCGCTTGTGTGTATCACTTTTCATCATAGCAAAGTCAGTCACTACGATCCATAGAGTAAAGACAAGAAAAGTCCATGACAATCGAGTTCAACATCACAAGCGAAGATCGAACTACCGGCGCAAGAACTGGTGTCTTACGCACGCCACACGGAGCCATAGAAACGCCTGTATTCATGCCAGTGGGAACGAAGGCAACTGTCAAGGCAATGACCCCGGAGGAACTTGAGGCCATTGGCGCTCAAATTGTGTTGGCTAACACTTTTCATCTCTATCTCCGTCCAGGAGATGAGCTCATCCGAAATCTTGGTGGTTTGCACGCATTCATGCATTGGGAGCGTCCCATTCTCACGGACAGCGGCGGATTTCAAGTATTTTCATTATCGAAACTTAACAAAATAACAGAAGACGGGGTTGCTTTTCGTTCGCCCCTCGATGGTGCATCACTGTTTCTTTCGCCCGAAATCTCTGTGCGTGTTCAGGAAAATCTCGGCGCAGACATTATTATGTGTTTCGATGAGTGCACTCCTTACCCGGCGTCCCATGACTATGTGCGGGAAAGTGCTGAGCGGACAATCTGCTGGGCAGAACGATGCAAGAAAGCTCATGAGCGGAAGGACCAAGCTCTTTTTGGGATAGTTCAAGGGGGAGTGTATCCTGACCTCCGTGAATGGAGTGCGCGTGCAACGGTTGCGCTGGGTTTTCCGGGATATGCAATTGGCGGTCTGAGCGTTGGTGAGCCTAAAAAGGAAATGCTCGTCGCGCTCGATGTCATGAATGAAAATCTGCCACGCACACAGCCACGCTATTTGATGGGTGTTGGTACACCGGAGGATTTTTTCCACGGTGTGAAACGTGGTGTCGATATGTTCGATTGTGTTATGCCTACACGTACAGCGCGCAACGGGAGGCTTTACACGAATGAAGGCTTAGTGAACATACGCAATGCGTGCTACGCCGCAGATCCTCGGCCCTTGAGTGAAACGTGCGAATGTTATACATGTCGCAATTATTCACGTGCATATCTTCGTCACCTCATGATGGCGAACGAGATTCTTGGCGCTAGACTCACAACGTGGCACAACCTTCACTATTTCCTTTCGCTCATGAAAAGAATTCGAGCTGCTATCCGCAACGGCACTCTCTCTGAACTTGAACACGAGGTGCTATCCGCATACCATCGCTCTTCTGCGCTCCGACAGAAACCTGGGGAATAAGTCTTGGAAAAAAATCCCCAAAAAATCCCCTCAACGCGATTTATTTTTCTTATCCAACCACCGCCCATGAGATGCGGATAACTCATATTACGCATCTTACGACAAGCACAAAAAAGTGATACGTGAGGTTCTTTTCTCTTGAATGCTTGTGGGGAATTCTGGCAGAAGATGGGGCAAATAAGTGGAATTTTGGGGAAAAATGGCTGAAGACAAAAAAGACGCACTCTCTCTCGAAGCCAGGGTTGGTTTCTGCGGAAACTACTCTGTGCGCATCGACAGTGCTATGCGTCTGGCAATTCCTGCAAAATTCCGCGATGTGCTGGAAAAGAAGTTCGGTGAGGAGGGCACGAGGCTCATCATCTTCCCAGGTGATAGATGTGTGCGAGTGATGCCCTATTCGGTGTGGCTCGAGTTCGAACGTGAGTTGGCACAGATTTCCAGGCTGAACCCTGAGGGTGAGCGCCTGCATACGTTTATCTACGGCCTCATGTCTGAATGTGAGCTCGATAGTCAAAGCCGTATTCGACTTACTCCTGCGTTGTGCCGTTATGCAGACCTCGAACGGGATGCGGTCGTCGTAGGACGCAAGGACGAGATGAGCATTTGGCGTCAGCGTACATGGGAGGAGTTTAGTTCTGAAATGTTTACGAAGTATACAGATGTGATGCGTGAATTAGATCGGAGTCGTATGCCCCGAATGTGACAGAGGAGACGATTCATAAGCCGGTCCTCGTTGAGGAGGTTGTGAGGCTCTTGGAACCAAAACCGGGAGACATTGTGGTGGATGCGACAGTAGGCGCGGGGGGACATGCAGTGGCGCTACTGGAGAAAGTTTGCCCCGGCGGATTTCTGCTAGGGCTCGATCGTGACCCGCAGGCTGCTGAGCTTGCGGAGCGGACGCTGATAAGAGCTGGTTATATCCGCGGTCGTCACTTCGACATCGAGGTACGGCGGTTTTCTCAAGTTGATGAGGCGCTGGCCCGCCGCCGTATCTCGGGTGTTAATCGGATGCTGGCAGATCTTGGCGTGTGCAGTCTGCATTTTGATTTTGCTGAGCGTGGCTTCAGCCTCAAACGCGAGGGACCACTCGATATGCGGCTGAATCCCAGCGAAGCAAGCACGCCAACGGCTGCAGATATTGTGAATTTAGCATCCGAGAACGAGCTCGAGCGCATTTTTCGCGAGTACGGCGAGGAGCGATGGGCACGGCAGATAGCACGAGCTATTATCAGAGCGCGTGCTCGAAAGCCCATCAAGACCACCACCGAACTCCGCGAAATCGTGGCAGGATCCATTCCGCGGAGCAAATGGCCACCGGCTATCGACCCGGCAACACGTGTGTTCCAGGCGTTGCGAATGGCCGTCAATGACGAGTTGGGTGAATTGGAACAGTTTTTGGAAAAGATTCCCCATACGCTCGTCAGCGGTGGCCGTGTTGGGGTCATTAGCTTCCATTCGCTGGAAGATCGTCGAGTGAAACACGCGTTTCGGATGCTGGCGCGAACGTGCACGTGTCCGCCTGAGTTACCGATGTGCGTGTGTGGTGGGCGTCAAGAATTTCGCCTCGTGGAACGCAAGGCAGTGACGGCCAGCGAAGAGGAGATACGGGCTAATCCGCGGGCACGGAGTGCAAAGTTACGCGTTCTCGAACGTGTGTGAGAAAAGTTTCGATGGGCTGGCGGCACCACTACCGGCACATCAGAAAGTTTTGGTGAGCGAGAAACAATGAGCGCAATGACAGCAAGAGCAAGTAGAGGTCGTCGCCGATACGTGAAAATGGAGCGATCGGCAAGCGGATCTAACCTGTCTTGGGGGTTATTCTTCCAAGGACTGGCTTTGTTTCTTATCGCCGCAAGCTTAGGTGGCCTTCGGGTCCACCTCGTATTTGTTGCACGTGAGCTGGAGCTGGAACGTGTCATCCTCCAGAAGAAAGCGGAGGCACTTTTTCAAAAACAGCAAAAGCTCGAACTTGAGAAAAAGGTTTTGAGCCAGCGGGAGTCGTTGCGACAGCAGGCCTGTAAGCTTTATGGGCTCCAAGAGGTGGATCCTCGTCAATGTCTAACAGTTCAGGTGCCTGACGATGTGGTAAAGAAGTACGCGGACGCTGGAGTTGAATTGGCTTCTGCAGCACCTCCTGTAGCGACAGACCAGGGCTTTTTCATGCAGATGCTCGATCAGTTTATTGCTGCGACGAAAGCTCAAGCTAGTCAGCTGCGGGCAGCCGAGAGCAATGCTCTTGTTACCACCTCAGATCACGTGAGTAAAGGGAGGATCGCACTGGATAGCGAATAGGTCACATACATAGCGAGTTGGGTCAGATCGGCGGCAATGTTCCAGTACTTGTTGTGAGCGCCTGTTGAAAAAAGTTGCCACGTTGTTTCTGCGACTGTTGATGTTCCCGTGACTGCTCCTGTTCTGGTTGACGCAGATTTAGTACCAGCGACCGAAGATTAAGAGTGAAACAAACTGTTTCACTCGTGCTCGAGTTCCTGTTCCGGTGAGCTTTGCCCCGCCGTGTCGTTTTCCCAGCCGACAAAGGGGTGAGCAAGCCCGCCGATCTGACTAAAATTTTAGTTATGTTGACCCCAGTGAATTAAGTTCCAGTGGCAAGAGTCAATCTAAAAAGAATGCCTCCACGTTCAGAGGGTAGGGCGTGGAGGCTTGCGCTTGTAGATATGTAGGTATTCTGAGAAAAGGCTGAACCCAGAACTGCTATGGAGATGGACAGGAAAAAGACAATCATGATCACGCTCCTGCAGGGGTGCATGGTTGTTCTAGTTCTGGGTATCCTTGCCCAACTTTACCATCTTCAGTTCGTGCGGCGAGATCACTACTGGCAAAAAGCCAAAGAGCGCCAGGAACTCAAAGTTAAGAAATTTCCCACACGCGGCAAAATCCTCGATCGCAATAATTCTGAGCTAGCCGCAACAGAAATGGTGCCCACAATTTACGTCGCACCTTCGAGAATCCCGGAGTGGTTCAAAAGAACATATGCGGCTGAGATGGCGCAAGACCTGGCCAGAGAGCTTGGCATCGATTTTGATACAGTTTTTGCACATCTGACCCAGGCAAAAGGCGACAAAGTTATCAAACGCCGGACAGACTACGATGCTGTTCAGCGGGCGATAGCCATTGTCGATAAGTATCGGATGAAAAAGCACGAAAAGACGACTGAAACCTTGCCGCGAAATGTCATCTACGTGCAGGAGGAAAACAAACGAATTTATCCCTGGGAGGACCTTGCAAGTCACGTCATCGGTTTTACGGAACTCGATGATACCGGCGATAACAAAGGGCAGGCAGGAGTCGAGGGATCATACGACAGCGAACTTCGTGGCAAGATTGGGATCGATGTAGTTTTGCGCACGGCAACTAACGTTCCCCTCGAGGCAGTGGAACCTGAAGTCCTTGCTGCAACTTATGGCAATACCGTGGTTCTCACGATCGACTCAACAATCCAGAGGGCGACAGAAAATGCCTTAAAGAAACGTGTGCTCGAGAGTTCGGCTGATGCAGGGGTAGCGATTGTCTACGCAGTGAAAACAGGAGAGGTTCTCTCCATGGCATCAGTGCCTTCCTTTAGCCTAACTGATCGAGCGCATGCCGCGCCCTTTGCAATGAGGAATCGCGCTATCACTGACGCGATCGAGCCGGGCTCGGTCATGAAAATTTTCACTTACACTTCTCTTTTGGAAGAAGATAAACTACGATCTTTTAAGGAGATAATAGACTGCTCAGGTGGACGGTGGACGGTAGCAGGTCGAACAGTGGTCGATTCGCATTCTATGGGGGCAGTCCCTATCGTAACGGCCTTTGCGGAGTCGAGTAACGTCGCAGCAGCAAAACTTGCTGTTACCCGACTTCAACCTTCCCGGTTTTACAAGCATCTCGTCGATTTTGGGTTCGGGGAGAAGACAGGTATCGATCTTCCCGGTGAAAGCCCTGGATTTTTGAGACATGTCAAAGAATGGACAGCGCAAAGCATTGCCTCTCTTGCCTACGGTTACGAGTTGCAGGTCACAGCTATCCAGGTTGCTGCTGCAGCAGCGGCTATCGCCAACAACGGAATTTACATGAAACCGCACGTCGTTCGAGAAGTTCGTAATTATCGTGGAGAAGTTGTCCGCCAGATACTACCCGAAACAGTACGTCGTGTGTGCAGCCCTACCACGAGTCGCCGCATGCGTGAACTCATGGAGGCAGTTGTGACAGAGGGGACAGGTAAAAGCGCACAAATTCCTGGTTACAGGGTGGGGGGCAAGACCGGGACGACGATTAAACTCGATCCTGAGACTAAGCGTTATTCGAAGGGGAATTACATTGCGTCGTTTTGTGGTATCGCGCCCCTGGAAGATCCTGAGATTTGCATTTATGTCTGGATTGATAATCCACGCGGCGGTCAGTATTACGGCGGGCAGGTGAGCGCTCCCGTCTTCAAAGAAATCGCCCAGACAGCGCTTAAGGTTCTCAAGATTCCCCCAAGTTCCAAAGAGCCTCCTGTGAAAAGTATCGATGTTGTTCTTGATGGAATGCGCAAGCCTGCTGTGCCGGTGGGCTACCTAGAACCTGCACCAGAAGACGAACCGGTGGCACCAGGGTGTATGCCAGATCTTCGCGGTTTAACCATGCGCGAGGCACATGAGCGCCTGGCGAGTCTCAATCTCGCGTTTGAGACTCAGGGAAGTGGTGTGGTCGTGGATCAGCAACCTAAACCTTTTGAGACTATCGATCCGCGTGAGCCAGTGCGTCTTGTTTTTGGTTCCGAAGAAGAATATAGAAACAGTCGCATGACTGCTGCGTCAAGCGCAGAGACCCCGCCGCGAGAGGGAGTTTCTACTGAGGGGAATCCAACCCCCACCCCATCCGTCAGCATCGTTCGGGGAAAACAGCACATCACGGTGCCTGTGACAGTGGAGCAGACGTCCCGGACACTGGGAATCGGGAAGGCATCCGTTGCGGCTATTGTTCCGTCGCCCACTCCAACTCCGCCTGAAACGCCGTCGGGAGAAGACCCCGATGTCCGAGTGAAACGCGGACCGGCACCTGACGTGGGGAAAACGGTCTGGAAAAAAGTCATCAAAGACTCTATCGATTCGTCGACTCCGCATACCGATACTCCCCCCGAGAACTCTTCTGGCAAGGAAGACCCAAGCGGTGCTAGTCGTCCGCAAAGGGAGCGGACTCCGTCGCAGGTTCCAGTTAAGAGTCTTTATGACGTGTTAGAGACGTCAAATCGTCAACCACCTCAGGAACGAGAGGAGTGAAGGCGAGAAGGTGACACACCAACCCATGATTTGGAAATTGGGAGAGCTCTTCAATGCTGCTGGCGTGACTGCAGAGATCTCAGAGCCGGAGGCGGTAGTTTCGAGTCTTACTGATAACTCGAGTCACGTCGAGCCGGGGTCGTTGTTCGTTGCGGTCAAAGGCGCCACGAGAGATGGCCATGCATTCATTTCGGATGCAGTGGAACGGGGAGCTTCCGCGCTGGTTGTGCAAGAGGATGTGCCGCCTTACGGAAGCGTGCAAATTGTTCGCGTTCCTGATACACGAGAGATTCTGGGTAAACTGGCTCATGCGTGGTACGGGCATCCAACATCGCATATGCTTGTTTTTGGTGTCTCCGGAACCAACGGTAAGACAACGACAACTTATCTTCTGGAGAGCATTCTCGAAGCGGCTGGGCTTTCTCCAGGCGTCATTGGTACCATTGAATATCGCTTTGGTGACACACGAATAGCTGCTACAAACACCACGCCGAGTTCTCTCGTCTTGGCGGAACTCTTCGCCCGAATGCGAGAAGCTGGAGTCAATGCAGTTGCGATGGAGGTTTCTTCGCACGCCGCTGACCAGAGACGTATCGCCGGGATTGAATTTGATGTGGGAATTCTCACCAACATAACTCAAGACCACTTGGACTATCACGTGACAATGGAGGCTTATGCCTCAGCAAAACGATCGTTTTACTACGATTTTCTGCTTCGTCCGCGTCGCAAGAGCGGGAAACCCACTGCCGTTTTCAATGTCGATGATAGATGGGGACGCATGTTCGCCGATGAGTTTCCCGCCGCGAAAGTCACTTTTAGCTTGGAGGGGAATGCTGAGCTTTGCCCCACGCAACTCGTCGTCAATGCATCGGGAATTCGTTTCTCGGTGAAACTGCCAGACGGCCAAATCCTGAATATCGAATCGTCGCTGCTCGGTTACTTCAATGTGCAGAATATCCTTGGAGCGATAGGAGCTGCCTGGGCAGCTGGGATTGCTCCTTCAGCTATCGCCGAGGGGATCCGGAAGCTTAGCGGTGTGCCTGGACGTTTCGAGCGAATTGATGTGGGGCAGCCGTTCGCGGTGGTCGTTGACTATGCTCATACCCCCGATGCGCTGAGTCGCGTTCTCACGAATGCGCGACAGATGACACCTGGCGGAAGACTTATCACGGTGTTCGGATGTGGCGGAGAAAGGGATGCCACGAAACGTCCCCGCATGGGAGAAGTTGTTGCTCGCCTTAGCGACTATGTCATCGTCACAAATGATAACCCCCGGCGCGAAGATCCGGAGCGGATCGCGGCGATGATTATAGAAGGAGTCAAGAGTACCTCACTGCCGGAAGATCGATATGCAGTCATTCTCGATCGCCCAAAGGCAATCGCGCACGCTTTTGACATCGCGCAGAAAGGCGATTGTGTGATTATTGCTGGCAAGGGCGCTGAGCCCTATCTGGATATCGGTGGGGTAAAGATTCCTTATGATGACAGAGAAACGGCACGAGAGCTTTTGCGTGAGCGATTCGACAAACGAGGACGAAGGCGTACGAAACGTACTCGCAAGAGCTCGTGAGAAGGAAATGGACTAGGCATTCTATATGCACCTTACATTAGAAGAAATAGTCTCGTGTCTTTCAGCCGAGACAAGAGGCGAGATAGCTAACAGAGTTGTGGAGCGAATTTCCACGGATTCGCGGACACTCCAACCAGGTGAATGCTTTGTTGCTCTCAAAGGTCCCTCTTTCGACGGCCATCATTTTTGTGAACAGGCAGAAGCCGCGGGGGCTTCGGCACTCATTGTCTCAACTCCTATCGAATCTGTGCGGGCCATTCCCCAGGTCATTGTGCCTGATACGCTCGTTGCTTTGGGGGAAATCGCCAGGTTGTGGCGCTCAAAGTTATCGTCGTGCAAGGTTGTGACAGTGGCGGGATCCTCTGGGAAAACGACCGTCAAAGAAATGGCAGCAAGCATCTTGCGGCGACACTTCTCGACGTTTGCCACACAGGGAAATCTCAATAATCTCATTGGGGTTCCCCTGACGCTCTGCGCTCTCGAAGAGCACCACCAGGCAGCAGTTGTCGAAATTGGAATGAACATGCCAGGAGAGCTAGCGCGACTTGTGGAGATTGCTGCTCCCGATTGCGTCGCACTTACAAATATTGGCAACGCGCACGTTGGAATGTTCGGCTCACTTGAAGGCTTGTACGAAGCTAAAGCCGAATGCCTACGCTACGCTCCGTCGTCTGCTACATTTGTTCTGAACGCAGATAATGAGCTTTCGCAGCGAGCGTTGCAGCAATACGCGAATGGGCACCGTGTAATCCTTTTCGGCTCGACAGAGAAGGCACATGTTCGAGCTCACACCATCTCGCCGATGTCCCCCTATGGATTTAGCTTTATTCTGGTGGTCGAAGGCAAAGGCGAAGCCCCAGTGACGTTGCGGACCTTTGGCCAGCACAACATCTCCAATGCCCTTGCCGCTGCAGCTATCGGGCACTTTTTCGATGTTCCAATTGGAGAGATAGCTGCCGCTCTCTCCGCTTTCCAATCCGGCCTGAATCGGAGTGAGGTCGAGAATCTCGGTGGTATTTGGATAATCAAGGACTATTACAATGCGAGCCCTGCGGCTGTGGAAGCTGCACTGAAAGGTCTAAGAGAATTTGCGGCGCCTGGGCGTCGATATGCTGTTCTCGGTGATATGCTCGAGTTGGGTGAACTGGAAGAAGAATACCATGAGCGTGTAGGAGTTGTTGCTGCCCGGGCAGGACTCGAAAAGCTCTTTGCGTATGGTCCCCGTTCACGAGTGACAGCCCATGCTGCGTCCCGCGAAGGGTTAGATGTCAGCCATTTCGAGGACATCGAGTCGCTTGTAACGACTTTACGCCAAGCTCTGAAAGAAGGAGATGTTGTCCTTATCAAAGGTTCTCGTCTTATGAAACTGGAACGTGTGTACGAAATGCTGAAAGGAGCGCTTCTGTCGCAAGAAAAATGATTTACCATTTATTAGATTATTGTCATCGCCATCAACTTGCTGGGATTTACGTGAATCCGTTCCAGTTCACAACATTCCGGGCAGCGGTAGCTCTCATCTTCGCACTCCTCCTCTCGCTTCTCATCGGGCCGCGTGTCATCGCTATTCTCCGTGCGCTCAAAGCGGGGCAACCTATCCGGACGGTATCGATTAAGGGAGCTCCAGATCTTTCCCAGATGCACGGTAAAAAAGCTGGGACGCCTACCATGGGAGGCGGACTCATTATTATCTCACTGACCGTGCCAGTGCTCTTGTTTTGTGACCTTGGAAATCCTCTCCTTTGGTTGCTCCTCGTGGTGACCTATGGGTATGGCGGTGTGGGGTTTCTTGACGATTATCTCAAGGTTAAATACCGGAAACATGATGGTCTCAGCGGATGGTACAAGATTTTGGCACAGGTGCTGCTAGGACTATTTGTTGGCTTCTATCTCTATTATTTTGGTCATACCGACGCACTTCCCGTGAAATACTCTTATCGTGAAGCTGGGACAGTAGTTGGCCCATGGCGCGGGTACGAGTATCTTCTTGTTCCGTTTCTTAAAAGAGTCTATCCCTATTTGGGCGCCTTTTTCCTGCTGTATTCAATACTGGTTCTCACAGCTTCCTCCAACGCCGTCAATCTCACTGACGGTCTCGATGGGCTTTGCATTGGCATCATGACGATCGTGTCGATAACGTATGGGATTTTCGCCTACGTGGCGTGCAGTGAAGCACTCGCCACACGTCTAATGTTTCCGCATGTTCCGCGTGCTGACGAGGTGGTGGTCTTTATAGGAGCCCTCACAGGTGCCTGTCTGGGCTTTCTCTGGTATAACGCGTATCCAGCACAGGTTTTTATGGGAGATACTGGGTCGCTGTCTTTGGGGGGGATCATCGGGACTATCGCACTCGTCACGAAACAGGATCTCGTTTTGATTCTCGTGGGTGGCATCTTTGTGCTCGAAGCACTGTCTGTCATTATCCAGGTTGGTGTTTTCAAACTCACAGGGCGTCGAGTTTTTCTCATGGCTCCGATTCATCATCATTTCGAGCGCAAAGGTATTCCAGAGTCGAAAATCATTATTCGGTTTTGGATTGTGGCGGGGCTTCTCGCACTGCTTGGGCTCAGTACTTTGAAGCTCAGGTAAGAGCGAAAACACCGAGTGGACGGCAGTAAGTCCATTTTCCATGAGGTAAAAATGGCCACTGACGGTCATTTTCATTGTCCTTGTTAGCAACTTATGTTCTGTCGTTTTGAGTACGATTGCAAAATCCGCGCACGAGGAGTAGCGAAAGGGTGGACCTGGTTGAAAAACTTCAGATGTCGGAGGCTCTTGGTCGAGAGTTTGCTACATGGCTCTACTGGGTGAGCTTCAAGGGTAACGGACGAGTCGAATTGCCTGGCGTGGAGCCTTTCGAGGTTTGGTTCGAGTCTCCGGTAGAGCTGGTAAACGATTATGGAGAAGTGACGTCAGTAGTGCTCAAGGGTGGCACGCCTCTGGAGTCGCCCGAAGCGCTGAAAGCTTTTTCAGAGAACAAGAAAATCCAACGCACCCATCTCCGAGTTATTTTCAAGAATCAGACATACACTTTTGCATTTCATGCAGGAAGGTTTCTTGTCAGCGGCTTAAAATTACCTCTCCCCTCCGGTCAGAGCTCGTCGGATTATCTCTTGTTGCGGTTCGAGATACTCCAAGAGTTCGATAGCTTCTGGGATTCAGTGCTCGAACGATTTTTCGAAATTCGTTTCGATGATAAGAAATGGCGTGCACAGCGAAAACAGATCTCGGCGTGGATCCGACAAGCTCAGGTCAATGAGTAATCACTCCGTGCCAGACCAGCGCAACTATTGGGATCGAAATCTCGATCCTGCAAACCTCGGGCAAAGTGGGAAAGATCTTCTTCGCCGGTTTGCTGCAGAGGAGAAGTTCTATCTTGTTCCTGACCGTAAGATTTTTCTCCAGGAGATCGATCCGAGCAACCACAAGATATGCGTGGAAGTCGGCGCTGGACTGAGTTATCAGACGTTTCATCTTGCGCGATTAGGCTTTACTGTCGTTGCCTGTGACATCTCTCTCGAGCGGTTGAGAGTTTTGCGAACTCTCGCGCAAGCGATGCTCAGTGACGACGAGTTTCGCCGAATAAAGTTCGTCGCATGCCAGGCGGAAGAAATGCCGTTTCGCGCTGGCGTCATTGATGTGATTTCCACGCGTGCTGTTCTCATTCATACGGACATTGAGCGCGCGGTGGATGAATGTGTGCGCATTCTCTCGCCTTGTGGAGTGGCTGTTTTCTCCGAGCCGATGAAGTATAATCCACTCGTGAATCTCTACCGCTGCACTCTCGCACCGCAAGAGTGGCGCACTATTGCCCGCTACTTCACAGAGGATGAAGTGGGACTTGTTTCCAAACGTTTTCCTCACGTTCGAGTCCATTTTCATTACCTCTTTTCTTTTCTGGCTTTTGTGTGGCAGTACGGAGTCGCAATCCCATCGCTGTTTTGGCTTTCGTTTCGCGTTCTTGACGTTTTCGACCGTGCTCTGATGAGAATCTTGCCCCCTCTCCGCAAATACGTGTGGTTTGTGACATTGGTTTGCAGGAAGTCCGCATGAAAGCACTTTTGCTAACCCATAATCTCAGAGATCGCGGAAGCTACTTTAGGGCGTATGAAATTGGCCGGCGTCTGGCTCAGCGGGGTCACGTTGTGGACTTTGGTTACGTCAGCGAAGTGAAAAAATACCGGCCTTCGGTTGCGGAGGAATTGTGGGGGAGGGGTGTACTTCGCCGGATCGAATTTCCGCATAAAACGCTGTTCAATGATCGCCAAGAAGGATGGGGATTGTTTGATATTTTCTGGCGATTGTTGCAAGTCTTCAAAGAACGCTACGACTTTGGCTATGCCTTTTCCCACAAGCCCGACTGCATTCTGCCATTTCTCCTGGGCCGCCCGGCGTGCTCTAAATTTGTGCTCGACTGGAGTGATTGGTGGAGCGGGCCGGAAGGACTGTTTCAAGCATGTGTCCTCACATCTGCCGCTTTTCAATCTCTTCCACGACCTCAACGTCTTCTGAGACGCTGTGTGTTTGGCTTGGAGCAATGGTGGGAGCCGCGAGTTTGGCGTGTCGCTGATGCTGTTACTCTTATCTCGAGCGAGTTCTTTCAGCATCCCGCAGTGGCCCCTGAGGAATTGCGGCAAAAAGCCTATGTCATGCATAGCGGAGCTCCTTTGGAGCACATTCTCCCCCTCGACAAACAGGAAGCTCGGCGCCGGTGCAGATTATCTTTTCCAGCGGAGGCTGTGGTCTTTGGCTATGTCGCGAATTTTCATACGGACGAACAGTTGCTGCTTGAAGCTTTCGCGCGTCTCCTCATGACACGAAAAGATGCTTTTCTCCTTGTGGTGGGATCTGATTTTGAAGCGACATCCCCAGCAGTGCACGAAAGCATAAAACATCGGTTACTTCACGTTGGAAGGAAACCATTTGAACGTATTGGTGACTATCTTGCAGCCGCAGACGTCCTCCTTCTTCCTTTGTCGGATATTGCTCTCAATCGCGCCCGCTATCCACACAAACTGAGTGACTATGTGGCAGCAGGTCGGCCTCTTGTTGCGTGCGATGTAGGAGAAACAGGTCGGCTTCTTGCACGCTACCACATCGGGCTTCTCACCGAACCAACCGCGTATGGCTTTTCCAAGGGAATGCAGTCGATGATAGAGTTAAAGGACGAATGGGAAAATATTGGTGCCCAGGTGCGTGAAGCGGCAGAGAAGTACTTTAGTTGGGATCGTCTTTGCGAAGGTCTTTTCTCTTTTCTCGAAGAGCGTTTGAGTCTTTCTTTTTAGAATTCCTTGCTTTCACTTGTGGGGGCTTATTGTCCGGGAAAGAAGAGTCTCACAATTTTGACATTCTGCAGATTTCTATTTGATTTTCGAGAATCATAGCACGCACATTTATCTCAACGTAATCGAAAGACCGGGCTTCAAGGATTGTTGGTGAAGCAGTCGCAAAGCAAAAAGTCCGTATTTCGATGCAGAGAAGTGGAGACTTCTTTAAGAGGACTGACCAGACTATGACAAGATGGGTGGCACTTTTAAGCGTTCTTTTAGTAGGTCAGGTTGCCTGCGGGCAGTCACCGCGGCTTACCCCGCGAGGGAGTGAAGTGAAGGTTTATCCGGCTCCAGCGGTTACACCGATCCCTGCCGGTCAGGCGCTTGGTCCGTACAGCGTAGGGCTTGCAGCAGCAGCGCCGGTCGGAACTCCTTACCTGCGTTCCCCGGCTTTTGCAGGGCCGCCTATTATCTACATGCCACAAACAGTTACGCGCGTCTTAGTTCCCGCTGTCACTCCTTACCCGGGAAACGTCATGCCCGCAACCCAGTATGTATACGCCTCTGCTCCATTCCTCCGGACGGATATTTATACGAGTTTACCGTACGGAACATATTTCTGGCCTCAGGGCTTCGCGGGAGCTCAACCAGTTGCTCCCACACTTCCGGTCTACGTTGAAGCTCCGGCAACTGCCATCATGTCGGCTGAAGCTAGCTATGCAGCGCAAAGGTATGCCGCGGGGGCATCGTGTGTGGAAGTAGTGAGTCCAGTAACATGCGTAGCGACCCCAACGCCCGAAGCTCCTAAAGCATTGCCCCCCAGCGAAATGGTTCTTGTTCCTGAGCAAAAAGCAGAAACACCTTCGCCCTCCCCTTCACCGTCACCGGCGGCAGTAAAACCCGAAGAAAAAAGTCCGTTCTCTCCTGAAGTGAAAGTGCCAGCTCTTACACCTGCCGTTCCGGCTGCGAGTGAGAAAACGCCGGCAGCACCGGCTGTGCCGTCACCGACGCCAGCTCCTACACCACAGGCAAAGCAGATCGAATTGCCACCACTGGCACCACTGGCACCGCCAGCGCCAACACCGGCTCCATAGGAGAGCGCAACGAGGGAAACGATATGGTGAACTTTTTCAGATTGCTCGGGTTTGGTGCATTAGGCCTTTTCGCGTGTGCGTCCGCATTCAGTCAGGAATCGATGGGGAATCCAGAACAAAGCGGCGTTGGGGCTGCGAATCCTGATGCGCGGATCATGCATGAGAGTTTCTGGTATTCGCCGAGTATCGAGCGTCTTTATGTTCCCGGATATGTTCCAAAGAAAACGAGTCTTTTCGTGAATCCTCGGGTACTGCCTACGGGGGGATATTCCATTCTATGGGACAGCTTGTATCACGGAACTTTGAGCGGTTTTCATGCACCACTCTTGAGAGCTCAAACTATCACAGCACCGTTGGGCTCCCCAGCCTTTGCGTATCACTGCGGCACGCTAGGGATTACTTCGAAGCTTTCGTCTGGATATCCTGAAGGAAAGCGGGTTGTTGAGCCGGTCTTGGTTCCTGGCGTAGCGTCTTCGCGCAAAGGTGGCATTCTCATAGTCGGTTCACCGACTACCCTAAAGCTAGCGGGGGAGTGTACGCCGCCTCCCAGGCAGGAGGGGGCACACGTCTCGCCTCCCTTGGAAAAATAACGTATTATTTTGCAGGTGGCTTGTAGTTACGGGAAAGCGGGGGCGCTATCCCTGAGGGAATGTCGCCCCCGCCTTCCATATTTTTGTCTCTATGAAATGTTTCCTTGCCCCCCTGGGGGAAGATAAAAGCGTTATCGAGGCTCGGGAGTTAAACCGGATTCTCGTAGGAGACGCTTCTGATTTTCCAAATCTGCATCAACCATGCGCTCGACCAGTTGGCGGAATGTTGTCTCAGGTTTCCAGCCGAGTTTCTGGCGTGCTTTCGAAGCATCTCCGATGAGCAGATTCACTTCTGCAGGGCGATAAAACTGAGGATCCTCCACCACGAAGTCCCGGTAATCGAGGCCAACATGAGCGAAAGCAATCTCGCAAAATTCACGTACTGAGTGCGTTTCTCCAGTGGCGATCACATAGTCATCTGGTTCATCTTGTTGAAGCATAAGCCACATCGCACGCACGTACTCCGGCGCATAACCCCAATCGCGTTTTGCCTCGAGGTTTCCTAGCGCAAGCTTATCCTGAAGGCCAAGCTTGATGCGAGCAACTCCGATTGAAATTTTCCGCGTTACAAACTCTTCTCCGCGACGCTCGCTTTCATGGTTGAAAAGGATGCCGTTGCACGTAAACAAATTATATCCTTCTCGATAGTTTACCGTTGCCCAATAAGCGGCTACCTTTGCCACACCATAGGGGCTTCGCGGGTGAAAAGGTGTACGTTCTGTCTGAGGGACTTCCTGAACTTGGCCAAACATCTCACTACTCGAGGCTTGGTAGAACTTCGAATGAGGGCTTGTTTGCCTCATTGCTTCGAGTAGCCTTAAGCAGCCAGCTCCCGTGATATCAAATGTGCTCTCTGGTGTTTTGAAGCTCCACGCCACATGACTCTGAGCGGCAAGATTGTATATCTCGTCCGGCTGAACTTGGCTCAAGATGTCCCGAAGGGATAGGCTATCGGTCAGATCCCCGTGTTCGATATGAACAAAATTGGCTAATTTCCCAAGCCTTTGCTCTATGTTCTGGCTGGACCGCCGCACTAGCCCGTAAACTTCGTATCCTTTTTCGTGGAGGAATTCTGCTAGGTAATATCCATCTTGGCCAGTCACACCTGTGATAAGAGCCTTTTTCGCCATGTTCTTTTCAATCTCCTCGTAAATGATCCAGGTAGTGTCTTGTCTGCATCACACGGCCGAGCAAGGAAATTTATGCTTCTGCGACTGAAAAAAATCTTTTTGAGGTTTGGTTGCAGGTGTCTTGTATACGTTGGAAAATTAGCGGCAGACGATGGAAGAAACCTCGGACATTGCAAAGAAGAAATCCGAACTCTAGGTATGTGGTGAGTTTATGCTGAGAGCGACTTACATCCCGGAAGTGCTGGCAAGCCTTCTCTTCGCTTTTATAGTCTCTCTGTATTTCACTCGGGCGAGCATGTGGCTGGCCAGACGCTTTGGTATTGTGGCACATCCTAACGCAAGAGCTTCCCATACAATTCCTACGCCACGGCTGGGCGGGCTCGGAATTGCCGCAGCCTTTTTCCTACACGTGCTCTTTTTGGATCTGCGCGGGATATTTCCACCCTCTCCGTTGAAGACGGCCATTTTGGTGGGTGGAACTTGGGCTTTTGTGGGCGGGCTTCTCGACGATATTTTTCAATTGTCGCCGCGTTGGAAATTTCTTTTCCAAATTGCCGCGGCGGGAACTCTTGTCGTAACTGGCTTCTGGATTCTGCCTCAGCCATTCAGGGAGTGGCTTCTGGGCCGTGGTTTCCATCCTTCCATTGTAGCTGCAGCCGCGATTGCTTTCACGTTTCTTTTCGTCATCTTTTTTATGAATGCCTACAATTTCATGGATGGAATGGATGGCCAAGCCGCATCATTTGGATCCCTGGCAAGCCTTGCTCTTGCTCTGCCGAGTGCTGTGTTTGTGCGTAATGGGTCTGAGAGAGATATCCTTGTATTGGGCACCCTGGCAGGGGCTTTGTTCGGTTTTCTTCTTTTCAATCTTCCAACGGTTCCACCTCATCGCAAAACCTTCATGGGAGACTGCGGAAGTCAATTTGTAGGCTATCTTCTGGCTGTGATGTGCCTCACTCGCGAGTACTCTACGCCAGATATTTTCAATTTCTGGTCTGCTGTCATAGTTCTCAGTCCATTCATGTGGGATGTTGTTTATACACTCGTAAGGCGACTCTTACGGCACGAAAATATCTTCCAAGCCCATAGGACCCACTTGTACCAGCGACTTCTTGTTGCTGGCTGGTCTCATGCCGAGGTTCTCGCAGTCAATTTCGCTCTGTGGGGAGCGTGCTTCGTCTTAGCCCAACTCCATGGCCGTTGGCTGCGTCATGGGAGGGAACACTGGTTGTGGGTTGTCGGCTGTTTGAACGTACTTCTTCTGCTGAGTTATACTCTGTTTGTGCTCATTGTCGAAAGAAGTGCGCAAAAACGAGTCGCAACAACTTGAAGCGAACCGCTCCGCCTAGATGATAAGCATGGCATCACCATAGCTGAAAAATCGGTACTGTTCGCGGACTGCTTCCTTGTAGGCGTGGAGAACAAACTCGCGGTCAGCGAATGCACAGACGAGCATGAGCAAAGTGGAGCGCGGCAAATGGAAATTAGTGATGAGCGCGTCAACCACCTGAAAACGAAAGCCAGGGACAATCATCAAGTTTGTCTCTCCAACGCCACTTATCAGTCTGCCATTGCTTAGTGCCGATCCTTCGAGCGTCCGTACAGCAGTGGTCCCGACTGCTACGACTCTTTTCCCCTGTTCCTTTGTTTCGGTAATAAGCCGAACAGTCTCTTCGGGAATTTCATAAACTTCTGAGTGCATCTGGTGTTTTTCAACTTCGTCGACTTCAACCGGTTTGAACGTCCCTGGTCCAACGTGAAGCGTGACAGTTGCAAGTCTCACACCCTGCTTCACAAGCTCTTCGAGCAGTTCGTGAGTAAAATGGAGCCCTGCTGTCGGCGCTGCAACAGAGCCCAAAGCTGTCGCATAAACTGTTTGATAACGTTCAATGTCCTCCGGAAACAAGAGACGCTTTGGGCCATAAAGTTCGCGTCTTCGTTGAATAATATAAGGGGGAAGGGGGATCTCTCCAATTTCATTCAGAAGCTCGAGTACGTTCGAACAGTTGAAGATGACCTCTCTTTCCCCCTCGCCTGCGTAGTGGAGAATGGTAGCTTCGAGCCGTTTGTTGGAAAAGTAAACTTTTTCGCCGGGCTTTAGTTTTTTGGCGGGACGGCACAGTACAAGCCACCTGTCTTTGCCTTCCTGAGGTTCGAGTTGTCGCACGAGCAGAAATTCGACCTGACCGCCTGTCGTAAGCCGCTTGCCACGGAGGCGAGCTGGAATAACTTTACTGTTGTTGAGAACGAGGAGATCCCCCTCACGAAGAAATTGTCCAATGTCGGAAAACCTCTTGTGCTGAATATCCCGGCGCTGTCGGTCGAGCACTAACAGTCGGGATGCATCGCGGCGATCTGCCGGTTTTGCAGCAATGAGTTCTTTCGGTAACTCGTAATCGAAGAGGTCAACTCGCATCTGTTTCCGACCTTATCGGTAATTCTATGGAAAATACTGTGCCGCCTGGTACCGAGCGCACACTTAGCTTTCCGCGCAGTTGATGCACGATATCCCTACTGATGTAGAGACCAAGTCCGCTGCCTTCTTCTGAAGGTTTGGTGGTGTAGAAAGGGGTAAAGATCTTGTCGGCAAGTTCAGGGGGAATTCCCCCTCCTGAATCTTCGATTTCTACGACCACTTTATTACCGATGCACATGCTTCTCACTATGAGCTTTCCTTTGCCTCGCATAGCTTGGAAAGCATTCAAAATGATGTTAGAGAACACTTGGATAAGCTGAACCTGCTTTGCGTAAACAGGTGGAAGTGAGTCGGAAAGTTGGAGAATCTCTTCCACTTGCCCCCGTTCATAACGAACAAGAGCTAGGCTCTTGTGCAACGTCTCGTTGATGTCTACAAACTCTTCCTCGCCTTCTCCACGAGCGAATTTCTCGAGATTGGTTTCGTGAAGAAGAGAAAAGAAGATCCTTGTTTGATCGAGCAACAATTCGAGCTTTTCTTTGAGCGGCAAAGGGAGATTCGGATTATCAGCGATCAAATCTGATAATTCATTTTTTATATTTAGAACAGGCTTCTTAAGATCATGTAAGAGATTCGCGCTCAACTGACCAGCCAGTGCCAGACGTTCTAATCGTACGAGCTCCCTCTTTTTTTCCTCTAGTTCAATAGTTGTCTGAGAGATCACTTCCTCCTGGCGGCGAAATTGAATGAGATACGTCACGATGAACGCCAAAAGAATAAGTGTCAGGACCGTGATTGCCAGCTGAACGTTGCGCAGAGCGGTCCGATCGAGGCGGACATATGCATGACCGAGTAGCTGTGAGCGGCCAACGAGGGGAATCTTGATGACATCTGACTCTAGTCGTTCCGGATCAGGATACCTTTGGAGGATCTCTCCAATGTGTAAAGAACTGGTACTGTGGGTCACGGCTGCTCTGAGTGCACGATAAAAAAATGGATAAACAACGTCTTCCTTTTTCCCGAAATATTTCGTGATTGTCATTTCTCGCAAGTAAGGATGGTGGGAGTATTTGCTTACGAGATCTTCTATCTGGGAAAAACGCACGGATGGATCGTAAGGTGTTCTCAGCATCGATTCATTGGAGAGGACCCGCTGAAGGCCACGAATGTTAGTTTCGATATCTCTTTCGAAGCGTTTGAGAAGCTGCCAGAGCAGAGCAACGGCAACGACCATGACGATGATCGTGATCCCATAAAGCACGCGAGGAGTTTTCGAAGTAGTAAACGTCATAGATCTCCCGCCATCGCAAGGGCAACTGTTGCACCAACGAGAGGCGCCAAGTCCGCACGCAAAATTCGTGGCCCAAGGCTTGCGAAAGTCACTCGTTCTTTCGCGGCTTCAATTTCTTCTGGCGTGAACCCCCCTTCTGGTCCAGATATTATCACAAGGGGACACCTGCGCGACAACTCAACGGGAATAATATCTTTTAAGCTACGGGAAAGCAGTGGGGCTGAGCTTCTTTCAGCAAGAAGAACGGTTGGGCCCAACTCAGTAGCGAGGCTTAGCAGGTTCGAAAATGACGCCATTTGGCAAATGAGAGGAACATCGGAGCGCTCGCACTGTTTGCAGCTTTCAATCGCTATTTTTTCGAGGCGTTGGAATTTTGCCTCATCCCCACGAGCGACCGAACGGTTGCTTTGAAAGAGGATCACCCGTTCGACTCCCAGTTCAGTGAGCTTTTGTAAAACCCACTCACTTTTCCCACCGCGTAGCCACGGAAACGCAACAGTTAGAGCTATTCTTGGAGGTGGGATCGGAGTGCGTTCCTTGGTGATTTCGATTTCGACGGCAGGACGAAGTTTACGAACAATGCCTTCGAACTCCTTTCCTGCACCAAAGAGGCAAACCACATCCCCTTCGTTGACACGCATTACACAAGACAAATGGTGAGACTCGCCGCGATTCAACACTACTTTATCACCGACTTTAGCTCCCTGATTACCGATGTAATAGCGTTCTGTCATTGGTTTCCGGTATGAATCTATTGCAATTCGTGGATTTCACAACAGTGGTTGTTAAGTAACTATGGGGAAGATTCAACGTGTTCCTATCTTTCATTTTTTACTCGTCACAGCTCTCTTCTGTGGCACCCTTGCTCAATTCTATTATTACTTTGTCTCTATTCCTTTTTCAATGCATGGAGTAGACTTTACTGTCACGTGGCGGGCTTGTAGGCAATTTATCGGTGGGCAACCTGTTTACCTGGAGCCATTTCACTTGGAAGGGCCAGACGGTTGGGAGGTGTTCAAATATCCTCAATTCCTGCTTCTCTTTTTTGCCTGGCTTTCTTTCTTCCCCCTGCCCGTTGCAGAAATGCTTTGGAAGCTTCTCATGCTATGCTCCCTTCTTGCACTCGGAGGTATTTCAATCCGTTTCGTTCTCTTTGCTTTGGGAGGCGGGGCGGAGAGAAATACGGGGGCTTCTCCTTCGAAACATTTTAGCATCCTTCGGCATGCATTGCTTGCCGTCGGAGTGCTCTTTGCACTTTCTACGTTTTCTCCACTGTCGTGGTCGCTTCAGCTAGGCCAGCCAGGGCCGCTCCTTGCCCTCATTCTCATGGCTGCCTGGGTAAGTTTGGAAAAGAGGAGGGAACAGCAAGCAGGCGTGTGGTTAGCCTGTGGTGCGTGGATCAAGATTCTCCCTGGGCTTCTTTTCATCCCCGCTGGATTAAGGCGTCGCTGGAAGATTTTCAGAGGGGCCGTGTTCGTTACAATATGCTATCTTGTTGTCTTATTAATTCTCGGAAGACTGTCAGATGAATGGTATTATTTCTCTCGCGTATTGCCCTCCATTTCGTATCAGACGCGGGGAGTCTCACATTCGCTAACGCAAGGATTAATGTTTTTCTTCGGCGTTTCAGTGGAAGCGCCGGCTGAAAAGTACGTTACTACGCAACGCCTGATCACGTTGTGCTTCCTTGCAATCTACACACTTGTCCTGGGTGGTGCTGCTCGCATGAAAGCATCGCCGCAAGAGCTCTATGAAATCGCCCTTGCTGGTCTTCCCGTCATAACGCCCGTTCTCGAAGGGCATCATTTTGTTATCCTCTGGCCGCTTTGGGTGTCACAGTTTCGGCAACTTATTGCGTCGCAGCGTTTTGGTCTAGGGGAAATCGTTCCCATTTTTGCGTGGATTCCCATATTCCTCGTGACAAGTTTTCACCACTTGTTTCCAGCTGCTCACATGGCATTTCTTCCTTCATTTGCCAGCGCCGTGCTGTGGCTCATTTCCATACTGAAACTGAAAGCTTGGGCACCGGCTTATGCACCGAGGTAGAGCTTCCCTTATGGCGAAAGGTTACGTTATCGACAAGCCCCGATAAAGCACGATCACTGTTGATCGTAGACTCTAACCTTCACGTCGTTGATGAATCCCTCATTCGATCCGGTAATGAGAGTGATAACGTTTACATTCCGAATGACGCGATACTTGCCTTCTATGTTTCTGTTCTTCCCAACATAGTCGTTCCACTTTGATTCCACGGCGATGGCATCGGATGTGTTCGGCAACAAGAACGTATGGATTTCTACGCTATCAAAGCCCTTTTTCACTTCTTCTTTTCGATACTCTGTCGCCTTCGACAACAACGCAGCTATCCCAGATTGCTGAAGCGGAGCGAGTGCCAAAACTTTATCCTTGCTGGCGCCGGGAGACACCTCAGGCTTGCTAGCCCAGCGTGAGGAAGAAGGGGCTGCCCGGTCCCCATCAGCCACTGCAATATTGGGCCATGGGCTGTTTGAATCGAACATGCGGTAAATCTTTTTGCCGAGCCGATAGGGAGCATGAAAAACGGGGTAGTTGGCGAGGGTGTTCCAGTCAAAGATACCGAGGACTTGGACCCCAACCGTCCCAAACAATACTGCGATAACAATCACAGCAATCTTTACATAAATGCTCGTGAGGACGGCGCGAATTTTTTGGGTTGCTATTCCGGCGGATTTCTGCGCTCGATACTGTGCTGCGCTCATGGAGGCAAGTTGCTGACGTTTTTCCTCGAGCATGGCAACAGTCTCATTGAGGAGCAGATAGCTCTCGTGCCACTCGATTTCCATTTTCTTGATGTCTGCCACATTCTGCCGGTTGAGATGCTTCAGCGAAATGGAGCGAGTGACTATGTCGAGTACATTCTGTCCGATATTTTGGTCGTGAGTCAGAGCATCCATGAAGCTGTCGTGGAGCATCGCTATCCGGCTTTTGAGGTCGAGGAACGCATCTTCTTTTTCAGGGGTAAGATCCTCCCCACGTTTAGCCATTTCAAAGTACTCGTAAAACTCTTGCCACAGGCGCAGAAGTTCTTTTGTGTCCGCGTACTGTCTTTCGACTTCCGGATCAACCATGACATAACCCCGCTTGTTTAATTTATCCCTGCTGGCGTCCCGACTGCTGGACCAGTTCGAGCATCTTAATCAATGGGAGAAACATCGAAACAACGACAACTCCAATGATGGAACCCAAGAAAATAATCAGCAATGGTTCGATGAGACTCGTCAATCCCGACACGGCAGCATCCACTTGGTCCTCGTAGTACTCCGCGATCTTGTGGAGCATATTTTCCAGAGCACCGGTTCGTTCGCCAACTTCGATCATACGCGTAACCATTGGCGGAAAAACTCCGGACTCAACCAGTGGTTTTGTAATACTTTCTCCACCCTGAATGCTATTGCGAGTTCGGTAAATGGCGTCTTCGATGACGACGTTGCCGGCAGTTTTCGCAGTGATCTCCAAAGCGCTCAGAATGTTTACACCAGCTCTCATAAGTGTACCAAGCGATCGGCTGAAACGAGCAATTGCCACTTTCAGAAGAAGCGGACCGAAAATGGGCATCTTCAGCTTAAAGAGATCAATCTGGTAGCGTCCTGGTTTAGTTTTGCCCCATTGAACCAGAACGATGACGATTCCAACCACGATAGCTAACACGATATACCACTGCTCTCGAACGAAGTTGCTCGCAGCTATCACCATTTTCGTGAGGACAGGCAAATCGCCACCGAGCCCTTCAAAAATCTCCTGAAAGACTGGAACCACTTTCCACATGATGAGTGTCATAATGAGAACCGCAAAAACGCTCACCGCGGCTGGATACATTGTGGCAGACTTTACCTTGCGGCGAATCGAGGCTGCTTTCTCCATATAGATGGCTACTTGGTCCAGGATTGCGTCAAGCATACCACTAGCTTCACCAGCTTTCACCATGCTCAGGAAGAACTGATTGAATACCCGTGGATGGCGAGCCATAGCTTCGAAGAGGGAGCTACCTCCCTGGACATCGCGTTCAATTTGCCGCAATACGACTCGTAACGTCAGTTTGTCTACCTGATCCCCGAGAATGTTGAGAACCTCAATCAATGGCAGACCTGCCCGGATCATGGTTGCGAGCTGACGGGATATGAGAACTAAGTCCTCGATCGTCACCCGTCCCCGGCGCAACTTTTGCTTGCGTGAGGCGGTGCGTGTTTCTGTCGACACCGCACCTAACTGAATGGAAGTTGGAGTCAATCCCTGATCTTTGAGGAGCTTGACAACCATGCCCTGAGTGGCAGCCTCAGTCTTTCCCGTCACTACTTTGCCCTGAGCGTTTCTCGCTACATATGTGAACGTTGGCATAGGCCGCTACTCCCTCACATGATGACTAGTGCTATTCAATGGCAAAACGACACTCTTTTGCAATGAGCAATTTCTGTCTTTCTGTTATCAGTGTTCGCTTCAAATTCTTCCGTTACTTCATTTCGATTCTCAGAAAGACATGAATAACATAAGTATGCAACTTTTCTCTTGAAGCGATGTTACTCATATTCTCCAAGTGCGCTTTTGCGTATATACAGAAAAATCGCTGCAACAGGTGAGAAAAAGCAAAGATGAACTTTGAAGCGTTGCTACTCGGTGCGAAGAAGGTAAAGGCTTCGGATATCCATCTGATGGAAGAGAGCGCACCTTTTTTCCGCATCAACGGAGATCTCAAGAAGGTTGATGTTCCTCCTCTCTCCAAAAAAGAAATGCAGGACATTCTGCACAAGATGATGCCTCATCATCTTATGCGTGAGCTCGAGAGTCAGCGTGGGTGCGATTTTAGTTATCAGCTGGGTAACGAGATCAGATTTCGGTGCGTTGCTTTTTACTCAACGGGTAGACTTGGCATAGTTATGCGTCTCATTCCACTCATCGTTCCTACCATTGAGCAACTCCAGCTTCCTGAAGTGTTGAAAAATATTGCCCGTAATCCACGCGGAATGGTCCTTCTGACCGGAATGACTGGATCTGGAAAATCCACGACTCTTGCCGCCATGCTCGATTACGTCAACGACATCGAATCGGCTCGCATTATTACGATCGAAGACCCGATCGAGTACGTTTATACCAACAAGAAGTCGGTGATTAGCCAACGAGAGATCGGCAAAGATATCCCAGACTTCAACGTGGGACTTCGTCAGGCCATGCGCATGGACCCTGACATTATCCTTGTAGGTGAGATGCGTGACGCTGAAACGATCCGTGTCGCAATCAAAGCTGCCGAGACCGGGCACCTCGTTTTCTCGACCTTGCATACGACGAGTGCTGTTCATACAGTGCAGCGAATCATTGGCTACTTTCCAGAGAATGAGCACGATCTGCTTCGGGAGCAGCTATCACTCAACCTCAAGGCATCCATTACCCAGCGTCTTGTGAAACGTGCTGATGGGTCGGGCCGTATTGCAGCCCTCGAAATCATGGTGGTTAATAGTACAATCGCCAAGCTCATTCGCGAGAATCGTATCCCAGATATTTTTTCAGTCATCAAAGGGCGTGATGACGGGATGCAGACATTCGACCAGGCGCTTGCCGACCTCGTACGTGCCAACGTTATAACCTTCGATGAAGGGGCGGCCTACTGCGAAGATTTCTTCGCTTACAAACGGTTCGTTGCCGGAATTGTCTCGACCGGAGACAAAGGTGCGATTATTGCTTGAGTGTCGTTGATGTCTTCTCAGCGAAGATCTCATCAACGGAGGAAAAAGCAGGGCGTGGTCCCTGCCAGCGCAGTTTTTGTTGACTTGACAGGAGAGTCCTCTGGACTATCCTGCGTCGTTTCACATAGTGGATTTGTTCTCAAGACTGTGTGAATACTGTGGAATCCCACGGGTCCGCTGCACTGTCTTGTAGACTAGTACTAATACTCTGGAGAGTCTGAAGAGGAATGTTACGAAAACTTCGGCACGAAAAGTTCATGCGCGGGATCATGATTGCTGTTCTTGCTATCGTCATCCCGTCATTTGTCGTTTTCTACGGTTTTCAACGTCGTTCTGGTCGCGGTGGCATGCCAGAAGGTGTTGCAGCGACAATAAAGTTCGGTGCTTTTGGGGACAAAGCTGAAGTCCATAAAATCGACATGGCACTTGCACGGCAGGTGCTTCTCAATAAGATGCAGGCGTATGCCAAGCTGACTGGTCAACGTCTTGATCCAAAAGCTATTGAGGAGCTTGCTACTCCTGCGGCGGTGGTGCGCGAAGCTATCAACCTCAAGTTACTTGAGCACTTCGCAAAAGAACATGGTATCGTTGTCACGGAAGACGAAGTTATCCAAGATCTCCAGCGTCAAATCCCTCCAGAGCAGCGTATGAGCGCATTGCGCTACCTTGAGCAGCGCACAGGGATGAGTTTCGAGGAGTACGTTGCGCGCCAGCGCTATGCGCTTCTTCTCAATAGAGTCCGCGATCTCCTTGCTGCGCGCACAAGAGTATCGGTTTATGACGCATGGTTGGCATTCAAAGCGAAAAAGGAAAAACTAGTTGTCGATTACGTCAAACTTCTCATCGACGACTACCTCGACAAGGTGAAGGTGGATGAACCATCGCTTCGCGAGTATTACGAAAAGCATCAGAAGGATTTTGAAGTCCCTGACCAGGTTGAATATGCATATATTCTCGTTCGGAAAAATGACCTCAAGACGAGTATCACCGTCACAGATGACGAAATAACATCGTATTATAATGAACATGTAGAAGATTTTCGCCTTCCTCCAAAAGCCCGGGTGCGGCAGATTTTCCTGGCTCGACCCCAGCAAGACCCGGAAAATCCTCTCTCTCCTGAAGAACTGACGTCAAAAACTGAGGAAGTGCGCGCGAGAGCAACGGAGATCTTTCAACGAGTTGTAAAAGGAGAGGATTTTGGTGCTCTCGCCGACCAATACAATGAGCCTTCCGCACTTCCGCCGCGTAGCTTAGATGAAACTACGACAGCAGTTGAGGAGCAAACGACACGCGGAGGCAACCTTGGCTTCATCGATCGCAATACTGCGAAAAGTTTCTATGGCGACGCCTGGACCTCCGCTGTTTTCAACTTGGCTCCTGGCGCTGTGTATCCCCCCGTTGAGACTGCGCGCGGTTTCCATATCCTGAAAGTGGAAGAGCGCAAGGAAGGAGTTATTCAGCCATTAGAAAAAGTTCGGACGCTCGTGCGTCAGAGAATTCTCGACCAAAAAGTAGAGCCTCTCTTTGAGGAGATAGGCAACGAGCTGCGCAAGAACAGCCAGAAATTTACAAATCTCGAGAAACTTGCGGAAGTTACAAGTCGCACCGTAAGTGTCACACCGAAAGTCGACAAAGGATCAGCGATTATTCCTGGCATCGGTTTCCTGGGTGATTTCCAGGAAGCTGTAATGGACCTTCAAAAGGGCGGTCGTTCCGATGTGCTGAGCGATGCGAACCGACACCTCGTCATCGAGATTCGGCAAGAGTATCCAGCTCATGTGCCACCGTTTGAAGAAATACGAGAGCGAGTGGAAAAAGCTTATCGCCGTGAGAAAGCACGGGATCTCGTAAAAGCTGAGGCAGAACGAATCAAAAGCAAGGCAGTGAATCTGGAAGCACTGAAGGCTGCGGCAGCTGCTGCTCAGACCACCGTGACACGCACACAGCCTCTCACAAGAAGCGAGTTGCTTAATACCTTGGGACCCATCCCTGATTTCGACGAGGTCATCGAGCGGACAAAAACTGGGGCTATCGAGATGTCGGTTTTGGGATCGGAACAGGAGCCATTTGGCTACGTCATTTGGCATCTTGCCGAGAGAATTCCACCTGACCAAGAAGAGTTCCGGAAACAGCTTCCGACGCTTATCACTGAAGTGCTCGATAGAAAAGTCGAAACACTCATCAACGAGTACCTCCGAGATGAGTGGAACAAGCTTCAGGGGAAAATCCGGATAGACGAAGCCTTTCAGCAGAGATAATGTGTAGAAAAGAGAAGAATTTCCGTTGCATTTGTGGAAAAACTTCTCCCATTATGCTGTGCTGAACAGATGAGACAGCGAGTTTGTGCCCGTGACAGGTGTCTGTTGTGCCAGAGTGACTGAGGGTAGAGAATGGTAAGCCTAAAGAGCGTTGTCAGCTGGATTGTGGTAGCAGCGGTGGCTGCAGCAGGTGAGCTGTTCGCTCAGCCTGCTGCATTTCCTGTTTCTCCTGTGCCAGATGCCTCTTTTGAGTCTTCTCAAACAGATCAACATTCATCTCCCGAGGACATGGATCTCCCCGGCAAGCCTGAGCTTCGGGCTAAGACAGCGGCAGACGAGGAGCGTGCTGAGCTTACGCCGCCCAAAAAGGACAAGGCGTCGAAAGCTGCACCTATCGTCACAAAGATAGAGATTGTTGGAGCTACAGCCGAGGAGGCGAAAAAAGCTCGTCAGGTCATCCAGTCCAAGCCCGGGGAACCTCTGGATCCGGACAAACAGCGAGAAGATGTGCGCCGACTCTGCGAGCTCGGCATTTTCCAGCCGGATATCCTTGTGGAAGTTCAGCCCGAAGGCGAGGGAGTTGTCCTTCAGTACGTGGTCCATCCTAATCCCGTTGTGAAGGATATTTCAATTACTGGGAATACGAAAATCTCCACCGAGAAGCTCCTTGCCCAGCTCCCCGTGAAAAAGGGCGAAGCGTATACAGTCCAGGCTCAAAACAAGATTCGTGAGAATATTCAGCGCTATTACGAAGAAAAAGGCTACCCTGATGCAGTCGTTCGCGTCGATGAACGTCCCCTGGCTGACAACGGTGTGAAGCTCGAAATCACGGTCGATGAAGGAACTCAGACCAAAATCAAAGATTTCATCATTCGAGGAAATAAGAACATCAGCAACCTCGCGATTCAATTACGCACCACTAACAAGGGGTCATGGGGACCCTTCAAACATTATTACAACGAGCTGCGTTTCCAAGAGGATCTTGAGACCATCAAGGCCCTATACATCTCGCGGGGTTTTCTTGATGTAGAAGTGAAGCGTGGCGACTTTATCTATGCACCAGACCGTTCATGGGTAAGTCCCGTCGTGGAAGTTAACGAGGGCAAGCGGTATCGCGTTGGCCGCATTGATGCGCGTGGATTTACTATCTTCACCAAAGATGAAATACTCGCTCCTTTCAAGTCTATGGAGGGTGCATTCTACAGCGGCTCCAAGTTCTCGGCTGCCGCACAAAAAGTGAAGAATATGTATGGGGATGAAGGTTTCCTGTCTGCCAAAGTTGAACCGGATTTCCACAAAGATCCTGAGGAAGGGTTGGTCCACGTAGATGTCGTTGTGACCGAGGGACCGAGGATTTACGTAGGAGACGTGAAAATCGTTGCCCAGAGTTATCCCGAGGATGAGAAGATGGGGTGGCTCAGGAGATGGTACTCGCGGTTTACCCCACCAGTCAAAGACGAAGTAATCCAACGCGAGCTGAGACTTCGTCCAGGCCAGGTCTACCGCCGTTTCGAAGAGGTAAGGACGCGAGAGCGTCTCCGCTCCCTCAATGTATTTGAAGATGTGAAAGTGCATAGTCAAATGACGGCTGATCCGACCGTGCACGATATGATCGTTGAAGTCACTCAGGGCAACACCGGTAATGTCATTTTCGGTGTGGGATTCGGTGACGTCGAAGGAGGCTTTATCTACGCCAATTATATAGAGCGGAATCTCTTTGGAATGGCTCGCGATTTGCGCCTGTCTGGTGCAATTGGATCAAAGTTGACAAGTTTCGAAATATCCTACCTCGATCGCTACTGGCGTGGAACCGACACGGCTGCCCAGTTTTCGTTGTACCACCACCGCTATCTGCGGACAGGCGGTTTCCATCAGACGGTTACTGGAACCACGGCCGAGTTTACCAAGCCACTCTCTGACACGCTAAAGGAAGCATGGCGTCTCCGGCTCGAGTCGCAGAAATTTAGTTTCGATAACGGTGATGAGCCGAAAGAAAAGTTAAACAATTATGTGGCAGCAACACTCCGGTATCGGGTGATTCGGGACGATCGAGATGATTCCTTTTTCCCAACGACCGGCAAGTATTGGTACGCGGGAGTGGAAACAGGCGCTGCTGATGGCTTCCTCGCTAAACTCGAAGGTCAATACGCTACGTATCATCCTGCATTCGGTGATTGGGTTTGGGCAATGCGCACCCAGGCCGGCTTGATGCCTTACGATGCTACGAAGATCGGCTATGCAGACCGGTTCTTCCTTGGCGGATCCCAAGACATGCGGGGATTCAAATTGTGGGGCGCTGGCCCTCATGACAGCCGTAACGAAGACATTCCCCTCGGTGGTTCCACAAAATTGCTCGTCCAGAACGAGATGCGATATCCGTTTACAGAAAATCTGTCAGGGGTGCTTTTTGCCGACCTAGGTGTTCTTGGTCGGAAACCATTTGAGTTCACAAAGCCCAAAGCCTCTGTGGGTACGGGAATGCGTCTACGTTTGCCTATAGCTCAAGTTGCATTGGATCTTGCTGTACCAGTTTTGAAGGATAACCGTGATCAAACGCAGATCTTCCATTTCACCTTCACCTCAGCCTTCTGAGTGCGTTGACAGTCACTTTCTCATATCAAAGAAGTTGTTCCTGAAAGAAGGAGAGTACGAGAAATGATGAGATCAGCAGTGTCTATCTTTGTGGGACTTATTCTGCTGGTTTACACGGGGGCATCCGCTCAAACAAAAGTTGGGTACGTTGATGTTGATCGTGTAACACGCAAAGCCAAGGCAGTCAATCAGGCGATGGACCATGTTCAAAGTGGAATCGAAGAGCTGCAAAAGCAGATAGACGAGAAACGCCAGCAGGTAAAAGAGCTTGAGGCGGATGTGCAGAGAAGCGAAGGGGTTGTTGCTCCAGGCGAGATTGAGAAAAAGCGAAAGGAAATTACTCGCCTCAAAAATGAACTCGATGACCTTGCCTACAGAGCGGAGCGAAAGGCTCGAGAGCTCGACGCCACCGTCTTTGAACCTCTTATGAAACGCATTCTTTTCGCTATTCAAGACGTTGCAAAAGAAAATAAATATGACATCATTCTCCGGGGGGAAGCAGTTCTCTACGGGACGAGTGCCGTAGATATCACCGATGAGGTTATTCGTAAACTAAACGAGGACACGTCTTCTACTTCGGGACTCATCGAGGGAAAAAATAAGGCAGCGGAGCAGACGCGTCCACAAGGGCAAACATCAGAAAGCCAGCCCGATAATCGGGAAGAGACGCAGAAAACCTCTTCTCAATCTTCGCCCACAGGTAGTGTTGAGCCTTCTCAACCTACTCCGCCAAGCGAGGGCTCAGCGAAAAAGGCGCAGTTGCCAGCGTCGACAAAGAAACCGAAACGTCCTGTTGATAGGCAGCCCGACTGAGCCACCACGGCAACTCTCATTGTGAGGAAATCAGCTAAGAAAAGTGCAACAAACGACTATTTCCCAAAAAACAATTCGAGAGTCTTTCGTCCTCCAAGGCAAAGGCGTGCATGGGGGGGAGCACGTTTCCATGCATGTACTTCCAGCTCCTCCCAATCACGGAATTGTTTTTGTGCGCGCAGATTTGCCCGGCTCACCAGAAGTGAAAGCGGAGCTCGATAGTCTGAGCGATGGAGATCTGTTCAGGCGGACAACATTGCGTCGAGGCGAAGCTGAAATTCACACGGTAGAGCATTTTCTCAGTGCCGTATGGGTTTTTGGTATTACCAACTTACGCGTAGAAGTTACAGCCTCTGAACTCCCTTTTCTTGATGGAAGTGCGCTTCCTTTCGTCGATGCAATTTCAAGATCGGGCGTAGAGGAGCAGGAAGGCGAGCTAGAGGTTCTCTCTCCTCTCGAACCTTTGGCATTTGCCTTCAACGGTGCTGAAATTTCAGTTGTTCCAGACACAAAGCTACGCGTGACGTTTTTCTTTACTTCATCGCAGCCGCTTCTGCGGTCTCAATCTGCAAGTTTCGTTATCGCACCTGAGACGTACAAACAGGAGATAGCTCCTGCTCGAACGTTTGCATTTTTCGAAGAAATTGAGCTTTTGCGAAAGCGAGGGCTCATTCGAGGCGGAAGCCTCAAATCAGCTGTTGTAATTGGCCGCAAATCGATTCTTAACAACTCTCTCAGGTTTCCTGACGAGCCTGTGCGGCACAAAATACTTGATTTCATCGGTGACATGGCTCTGCTCAATTGTCACGTGCATGGTCATTTTCTTGTTTGGCGTTCGGGACATTCCGCGAATGCTGCTTTTGCCAAATTCTTGCGAAAGGAATTAGCTTCATGACAGACCAACTGACCGATCTTCAACCGCCACTCGATATTGTGAAAATTCGGGAGCTTCTTCCCCATCGTTATCCGTTCTTGCTTGTCGATCGCATCGAGGAGATCTCCGAAACGCGCATCGTGGGCACAAAGTGCGTGACCATGAACGAGTGGTTCTTTCAGGGACATTTTCCCGAACGTCCCATCATGCCGGGAGTTCTTCAGATAGAAGCAATGGCTCAAACGGGAGCTGTGCTAGCGCGTTTACGAACTGGTGGGAAGGGCCTTGCGCTTCTCGCTGGAGTTGAAGAAGCCAAGTTCCGACGAATTATCTCACCCGGTGACGTGCTGCGTATAGAGGTAGAGGAACTCTACCGCCGCCGCAACTTCGGCCGAACGAGCGGGAAGATCTTTGCCAACGGCGAGCTCGCAAGTGAGGCGATTATCTCGTTTGTCATGTCCTCAGCAGAGGATGCGAAATAGCTCTCAATAAATGATGGCTCGGCAGCCAAACCGAGCACCTTTGCGCCGGTGATGGAGGAGGGAAGTGTATTCACAGACCATTTCCCTCCTCGTAGGCAACGACATATCCGTAGAAGACACCGTATGTAGTTACGGCTGTTCCTCCACGGGTGCCTTCGTTGCAAGGTAAAGAGTTGCTACCCCTTGCGTCAAAAGTACTGCTTTTACCGAGCGCAGGCCGCAGCTTTCGAGTATCGCAACGAACTCTTTCCCATAAGGAAATGCCTGGACGGAATGTGGGAGATAAACATAAGCCTTCGTTCCTGTTACTAGCCATCCCAGCATGGGAAGTATCCGCAGAAAGTACAAATTATAGGCACATCTCAGAATCTTGTTGTCTGGCTGCGAAAACTCTAAAATGGCAATTTGTCCTCCTCGGCGAGTCACTCGGATTAGTTCTTGCACGCCGAGCACGAGGTCGTGGACGTTACGAATTCCGAATGCGACAGTTACGAGATCAAAAGAGTCGTTCTTGAAAGGAAGGCATGTTGCATCGCCCCCAAAAAGAGCAATTCTGTCGCGGTCCTTTCGCGACTCAAGCTTTCGCGCTGCAACATGAAGCATTTGTCTTGCGAAGTCGCACCCAATGAACTGTGGCTCATAGCCCAGTTGGGAAGACAAGTCCGCCATTTCGATGATTAAATCAGCCGTCCCCGTGCAGACGTCCAAAATCCGTTTGGGACGTGCTGCCATGGTATACTTTGCGAGCGTTCTTCTCCATCGTCGATCGAGGCTGAAACTGAGCAAATGATTAAGAAAATCATACACTGGAGAGATCCTATCAAACATGTGGCGGATGTCAGAGGGGGACTTGGTTGCAACAAGGCGATCAGGATCAGGGCTCTGATTATCCATTTGTCTCGGCATTATCCTCCGAGAAGAGAGGAAGTTCGTGGCAATCGTTTTTATTTTCGTTTGGGAGGCGGCAAAGCCCCGCTTTTGTGACCTGGGCTGCGAGTTCTCCCTCATGGAGCACGATTTTCAGAGGACATCCTATTGGAATCCCGTGCGAGGAGCGTATGATTCGTTGATCGCGCAGATCGTAGGTAATGGAGTAGCCACGCGCGAGGATGGCTTTGGGATCAAGAGCGAGAAGTTGTCCCTCAAGCAATTCTAGTCGGTGCTTTTCTGCCGCAACGATTTGCTTAATGCGCCGTGTTGCTCTTTCTTGCAAATCATCAATCTGCTGACGCAGGCGGTTGACGTGGACTAGTGGTGGGATTTTTTGGAGAGTTTTCCTGTGCCGCACGAGCGCACCTTTGTATTCTTCGACGCGACTCCGAACTTCCTTGCTCAAGATCCGGGCAAGCAGAGGTGTCTTCTTGAAAGTTTCGATGCGTTTTCTCAGAGCGGTAAGTATTCGCGATCGAAGATGTTTCAGCTCCTCAACAGAAGGAATCTTTTGTTCTAGTGCCGCAATGAGTCGAGATCGCAGATGTTCAAGCTCGCGCACTCGTGGCAAGCGAGAACGGACTGCTTGGAGCATTCTTCTCTCAGAGACGACCAGTGTTTCAACAAGATCAGCTGCCCTGCGCGCGACAAGCTCAGCTGCGTGTGAGGGGGTTGCAGCGCGAAGATCAGCAACGAAATCTGCTATTGTGAAGTCTGTTTCATGGCCCACCGCAGAGATGACCGGGATCTGCGAAGCTGCAATTGCTCGAGCCACACGTTCTTCATTGAAAGCCCAGAGGTCTTCGAGCGAACCTCCGCCCCGCCCTACGATGAGAACGTCTGCTTTCCCGATTTCGTTCATGCGTTTGATGGCGTGACAAATCTCATCTGCTGCCCCTTCCCCCTGTACCCGAACCGGATAGAGGAGAACATTAACATGAGGAGCACGCTGACCAAGCACCTTCAGGATATCCCGTATGACTGCTCCGGCGGGAGAAGTGATAACTCCCACAGTCCGAGGGTATGGTGGAATCGGTCGCTTGCGAGAAGCATCGAACAATCCTTCAGCCGCGAGCTTCTCTTTGAGTCTCAGGAAAGCCTGGTAGAGCCGACCTAATCCTGCAGGGCGAATAGACTGAACGTTGATCTGGTAAATGCCGCGAGGTTCGTAAACGTCCAGGGTCCCTTCTACCTCGACGCTGGATCCATTACTAGGAATTGTCCCAATCCTGCGTACTACTGACGCCCAAATCACACACGCAATGAGAGCTTTTTCGTCCTTGAGAGAAAAATAGCAATGTCCCGAATCTGCCTGTCTAAAATTTGTGACTTCGCCTTCAACCCATACCTCGGGAAAAGTGCTCTGAAGCGCGCCACGTATTTTGGAGGTAAGCTCGCTGACAGTGTACGGCCTGGCTTCCGCTGAAGAGTCCTGAGAAGATTCTCTCGGATCTTCGGTCAAATTCCCCATTCCGCGCAGAAACCGATACTTACTCATCATACGGTCCTTTTTACTTTTGCTACGAGCTCGGCACGCTGGTCTCGTTTCCTAGCGCTCCGCCGGAGCAATCGGTTTTGTCGCCACAATTCATCTCACTTCTGCGAGGGGGCATTACATCACCAATCTCGTGTGCTTTGCCTTTCGAACAAAATGCACGTTTGTTAGCAAATGAGTATGCTGTGTGCTCTTCTTACCGATCCAAAACGGCCTATCTTACTTCGCGTTTAATGACGGCTTCTCACCTCACCATTCGAACAGGATAGAACTCCTGTTTGTTAGTTTGTTGCGGAGGGCTCCTTCTTTGCTTCTTCCTTTTGGACAACGGGCGGCATACCAGAATCTGGGGCAAAGTAGTCCTTGCCCTTGTCGAGGTAATCACGCATCAGTCGTCGAGCTGCTTCGAGTTGGTAGTCAACGAACTCGCCGTTTCTCTTCGCCTTTTTCTCCTCTTTCTTTTTTGCTTCGCCCTCGATTTCCGCATCAGGAAAGAGAGTGCGATCGAGAGGAATAATCTTCAGTGGCTCGCCAGCACTTGTCTCTTCGTTTTTCTGTTTCACAGCAGAGCCCTCGAGAGCAGGTTCTTCTGTTCCATCTTCATCTTCAGGCGATGTTGGTTTCTGACTCTGGGACAAGGTAGTTCCTTCGGCACCCTTCTCATTCTTCCACGTAAAGCGTGAAGGTGTGCTCGTGACCTCATCCTCTTCCATCGGGGGATCTCCGAGCAGTCCATGGCGCAAGATGTCTGCTTCATGATTCTTGGGAAGCTCCACGGCGATGTCCGGCGTAATTCCTATTTTGTCGATACTTTTTCCACTCGGGGTATAGTACCGTGCTGTTGTTAATCTAATAGCAGCGGGACGGTAGTTCCCATTTTCGTCTTTCTCGAAGGAGTGAGAGATTTCCTCGATAGTCTGAACGGAGCCTTTGCCATAGGTGCGGGAACCTTTCACACCCACTAGAATTGCTCTCTTATGATCCTTTAGCGCTCCAGCAACGATTTCTGAAGCACTAGCGCTGGCCTTGTTGACAAGAACAATCATCGGCAAGTCGGTAATTGGGTCGTTCTCGGAGCGGAATTCCTGGTTCTGACTTTTGATCCGACCCTTTGTGGAGACAATGACTTTTCCTTTTGGGAGAAAGAGGTCACTTACGTCGATGGCTTCCTTGAGGAGACCACCAGCATTAAATCGCAGGTCCAAAATGATGCCCTTTGCATTCTTCTCTTTGAAGAACTCGATTGCTTTTCTCAGGTCACGTGATGTGGCATCACTGAACTTGGCAATGCGTACGTACCCAATCTTGTCATCGAGCATTTTATAGTAAACGCTCTCGATTTTAATGTTTTTACGAACGAGGGTGAATGTGAGAAAATCTGGTTCGCCTTCTCTGTAAACCTTGATAGTGACAGTAGTTCCCGCTGGACCAGTAAGCTTTTTCACTGCCTCGAGGATGGTGATTCCTTCGGTCTTTTTCCCGTCTATTTCAACAATACGATCCCATGGTCGTACTCCAGCATGTGCCGCAGGAGAGCCAGGAATGGGGGCGATAACGGTCAGAACTCCATCACGAATGGTGATGTGCAATCCCACGCCACTGAATGCACCCTCGGTATCCTTTTCCAGCTGGCTATAGCTATCCGGATCCATGTACTGCGAATGCGGATCGAGCGTCAGGAACATTCCTTGAAGGGCGCCTTCAAAGAGCTTTTTAGGCTCCACTTCATCCACATAGCGATTCTGGATTTCGTTATAGATCTCGCTAAACATGGCGGTGAATTCCCAGAATTGATCGTCGTCGGCCTTCTTTACTGCTCGGGCAAACGAGCCGACCAACGTAAACGAAATGACAATTATCGCAACGGTGAAATAGAATATTCCACGTCCTGAAAAACGCCCTGAGGGTTGTTGGGACATTGAAAACCCTTTCCTACTTATATTGTGTTCAGCCATAAAGAGTGAACAAAACACGAAACGCGACTCTCGCAAGCGTATCGCACAAAACTACATGAAGCCATTTGAAAAAATTTGAGCGCCGCAGAGGTGACAGCTTGCCCCCACCCCTCTACCAGTGGCGCCGCTCGAGATCGGGAACTGGGATCCACTGAAACCACCGAGGATCTCTGACAAAAAGATAGCCAAACAGCAAGCCGCCCAAATGCGTTAGGTGTGCAATGCCGGTTTGCATAGGACTGACAGACGCCAGGAAGGCGAGAAGTCCCAAGATTGCCACGAAGTATTTTGTTTTTATAGGGATGAGAAATTGGACATAGACGATGTCATCGGGATAGTAGTACGCGTAGGCGAAAAGTATCCCGTAAACGAGCCCTGAAATGCCGATGATTGGCACATTACTTTGTCCGACGAATGGGGTGATTACAAGATGTGTGAGGACTGCACCAATTGTCACGACAAGGGAAAATCGCAAAAACGTGCGACTGCCCCAGCGCATCTCCAGTCGGCAACCAAACATCCATAACGCCAAAAGATTGAACAATAAATGTCCAAAGCTTCCATGAATCCAGGAGTAAGTAAGTAATTGCCAAATCATCCCTCGAAAGATTGTGCTGTCGAAACTAGCACCGAAGAGGCGGAGGACAGGTAAGGGAGCTATGGCAAAGAGGAGAAAACCCACAACACAGGCATAAAGTAACAACCGAACGACAGGTGTTGCCCATTGACGAACCCATAGATCGATCTCTCGGAAAAAGTTTCTCATAACTCTTCCTTCCGCAATGAGACATTAGCGCCGAGTCGTTGGAGATGCTCGAAGAAAAGTGGATAACTCTTCGCTACATGCTGTGCTCCGCGAATTCGCAAGCCACGGCGGCACCGTAGTCCCACTATGGTGAGAAGCATAATCACACGATGATCCCCTCTGCCATCGACCTCAATTCCCCCTTCGTAGCCCTCAGGGCTGCCCTCGATGATGATCGCATCAGGGTCAGTGTCTCCGATTTCGCGTCCTTCCCAACATTTGACGCCGATTCGCCGAAGTTCAGCTAACGGCTCACTAATTCGGTCGCATTCTTTGATTCGTAGATTTGATACGTTATAAAACCGAGAAGTTCCCTTGGCAAGGCATGCTGCACCTACGAGAGCAAGGACAGCATCAGTGGCGAGATCCCCATCGAAATCGACTGCGCGTAGAGGGCCCCCTCTTAAAACAACGCCATTATTATCAAAGGCAACCTCCGCTCCCATGCGCCTAAGTACATCAGCAGCAAGTTTCTCTCCCTGATTATCGTCGCTCAGGTTAGACACTTTAATGTGAGATTTCGTTACTGCACCGCAAGCCAGGATTGCTGCACTGCCAGGCCAGTCTCCATTGACGGTATATTCGCCAGCTCGAAAACTTTGTGGTGTAACAACGAAGTGCATAAGATCGTCGGATGCGTCCACCATCACACCGAATTGCCGTAACACCTCTAGGGTCTGCCGGACGGGAGCTCGTGAAACCAGCCTATCACGAACGCAAATCTCAAGGGGTTCGCCAATCAGAGGGGCGAGAAACAAAAGCCCGCTGAGGAATTGCGAGCTTCGAGCTCCACTAATTTCTACTCGTCCCCCTTTCAATTTCCCCCCGTAGAGAGTAATCGGGAGACATCCGTTTTCCGACTCGCATCGACATCCGAGTTGTTCCAGTGCTTCGAGCAGATCCCCGTTCGGGCGTCTTCCGAGCGATTCTGGTCTATCTGTGACAAAAGTTACGCGAGGAAGAAGTGCACACACCGCGAGAAGAAAGCGCAGCACTGCACCAGCATTCCCTGGATTGAGTGGTCCGTCATCTTGCAGAACAAATCTTCCTGAAGTTCCCTTAACTACGGCGTCTACTTGCCCAGCAAGGTGTGGATCTCCTTCTTCCGAAGAACGACGACGCAACTCAATGGTTGCCCCTAACCTGCACAGGCATCGCTGCAGGGCGGCGGCATCTTCGCTCGTCGCTACATTGTGAATGATACTTTCGCCATCAGCCAGTGCCGCTCCGAGCAAGAATCGTGTTGTGTAATTTTTAGAGGGTTGTGCACTGATAACCCCCTCGAGTTTTTGCGGCCCAGGAGCAATGACAGCAGTGATTTGCACATTCGATGGGTTGTTCATGAGTTGCGTCATGCCTTCAAGGACAGTTCATTATTGCTCTTCTAGCACGGGATACTTTTCAGGATATGCTGCTGTGTTCTTTGAGTTCTCGTGCTTGCAGCTTTTCATATAGATAGTCAAAGATGCTAACAATCAAGAAACCTATCATCAGCATGATGAAGAAAAAATAGAGCCCCCGCGTTTCGGCGAGAAAGAGTCGCACGAGCACAAGCTGGACTAGGCAGAAAATGTCGAAAAGGAGATTCAGCAACAGATATTCCTTTAGCGTCACCGAGCGCTCTTTCGGCAAGCTTTCACGTTGAGTTTCCTCTTTTTCTGTCTGTTCTGCTGCCGGTGCTGGCGACTGTGTCTCTTTACGTTCTCGCAAAGCTTTCTTTTTTGCCATAGTTTACGCCCGACCTAGCGACTTTGCAGCTTTCGTTCAATTTCTTCAATTCGAGCTTTTACGTCCTGCTGACTATCGTCGATCATGAGAGAGCGCTTCCAGAAATCAAGTGCCTCCTTTTTCTTCCCAAGGGCGAAGTAGATTTCTCCGAGATGTTTGAGGATTTCTGGATCGTCACCCATGAGATGCCAAGCTTTCTCGACCAACTCTCTGGCGGATTCGTAGTTTCCCTTTCGATAGTATACCCACCCAAGACTGTCGAGGATATGAGGCGCTTGAGGATTGATTGAGAGAGCGCGTTCAATTAAGGACTGCGCCTCGGTAAGATTCTTCCCTAAATCAGCGTACATGTAGCCGAGGGCATTGAGTGCACTGTCGTTCAGAGGGTTGATCTCAATTGCCTTTTTCAAAGCAGACTCAGCTACTTCGTATCGCTTTTGCTCGATAGCAATTGAACCTAAAAGGTAATAGATCACATCCGGATTCTTGGTCTTACCCTTAAGCAGATCCTTGAGGACAGTTTCAGCGGCCTTGTATCGTTTCTGATTGTAGAGAGCGATTGCTCTGAGGAGAGCAGTCTCCTCGTTCTTGCCGACCGCGTTTTCAGCTTGTTTGACAACTTCCAAAGCTTCTTCAAAACGTCCGGCTTTATTGAGTGCATCCACCAGCAACCGGTAGCCGTCGAGCTTTGTCGGTTCTTTCTCGATGAACTTCTTGTAGATTGCTATAGCTTTGTCGTACTGCTTGCTATCCACGTATGTGTCAGCGAGCATCCGTTCAATGTCAGGATTATCCGGAGCCCTTTTGCTTGCCTTCTCAATGAGAGCGAACGCCTTCGCGTGATCATTCTTGACGTTGTAAATCTGGAGGAGTCTGCCGTAATAGACAAGTTTGTCGGGGGCTTCTGCTATGGCTTTTTCGAACCACTGAGCAGCTCGATCGAGCTCTCCTTCAGCGAGAAATGTCTCGCCGACGAGAGCAAAAAAATCCGCCTTGTCAGAGACGGATGAGGAAATCTCCTGGGCAAAGCTCTCGAGTTCATCCCATCGCTTGGCTTTCGCCAGAAGCCCCAAATATCGAGCGAGGAGCAACTTGTTGTTGGTTGCAAGGTCGCACGCCTTTCGGTAATAGCGGAGCGCTTCTTCCAAATTTTTTTGACGCTCAGCAATTTCGCCGAGAGCAACGAAAAACTCTGCTTTGTCCCCAAGCTTTTTCAGTCCCTCTTCGATAATCTTTTTTGCTTCCTCTGGACGATTGTCCTGCTCCAAAAGCGAAGCAATATTGACGTAGAGAAGGGGGACGTTAGGGTTAAAGCGTAGTGCTCTTTGGAGAACTTGGATCGCTTTTGCGCGATCTTTGACGTTCGCAAACGTGTTCGCTATAGCTTCGTATATGTCAGTCCGGTCAGGTGCCACTTCCATGGCGCGAGCATAATAATTCCCCGCTTCATCGTATCTACCCTGTTCGACGAGAAGAGAAGCCACGGCTACGAGCGCATCGACATTCTCCGGGTCCAGGTCGAGAACGCGTTCGTATTGTTGAATCGCTCTGGTGGTCTGGTGGTCCTTCACAAGCTGTTCGGCAAAAATCCGCTGAACTTCAGTCGAAAAAGGATATTCCTGCGCGAATTTCTCATACTCGGCAAGGACGGCTTCGCGCCCCTTGTTCTGAGTTGCCCGCAGTAGAAGCGCATCGAATATCCGTTGCAGCTGAACATTGCGTGGTTCGATGAGAATCGCCCGTTTATAAGTTTCGATCGCTTGTGTCGTCTGCCCCATCTCCTCTTGAACAAGCCCGAGATAGACGTAAGCATTCACAAAGCTTCGTCGCTGTTCGATGACTTTCTCGTAGAGCGATGCAGCCTCTTCACGCTCACCGCGCTTAGCAAGAAGGTTTGCCAACACAAAAAGTGAATAGGTATCTTTCGGATTTGCTTGAGTTATATCTCGGTAGGTTTTGATGAGGTTATCGAGGTCTCGTTTGGCGGTGTAAACGGAAACCAGCTGTTTGAGTACATCGAGATTGCGAGGTTGTATCTTTTTTGCTTTCTCGAGAGTTTCAGCAGCAAGGGAAAGGCAGCGGTCCTGTTCTTTTCTATTCGTCGATGTCTCTGCTCGCGAGAGATACAGCTGTGCGAGAAGATTGAGCGCCTTGATATTCTGAGGATCTTCAGAAAGTACTTCATTAATAAGAGTTTCGGCTTCGGAATCTTGCTTGTTGGCGACAAGCGCGTCGGCGAGTGCAAGCCGAAGGGGGATTGATCGAGGATCTATCTCGAGTCCTGCACGAAACTCCCCTTGGGCGTGGACGTATTCATCTCTTTCGAGATAGTATTGCCCCATCCAGTAATGGCGCTTAACGAGGAGAGCTTTCTTTTGATCCTCCGACAGCAGAACGCGCTCAAAGAAAAGGGCAAAATCGTCGCTGGCCCACCCGATACTCTCCAGCAGGCGAAGTCCGTATCGTCCTATTACTTGGACGTTCGATGTAACCTCGAGGCGCGGTCGTGGAAGGTTTCCAATTTTCTCAAGGGAAATGCCTGCCGTAGATGGTGCGCTGGATGTGCCTTCTTTTGCTTTGATCTCAACTGCCTCATTTGACAACGCGCATAGCTCGGCACTCAGAAGTGTGACGAGAAGAAATATCCACGATATGGTTTTCACTGTTCTGCTTTCCAGAATAAGCCTCCCCACGCGAGTTTGTCGCGTAATCTTGCAAAAAATCGATTTTCGAAAACTACTAGGCGAAGGTACACTGGGGCTTTGTAAATCTTTAGCTCCAGATTTTGGGGAACAGAGCACCAAACTCGTCCATCGACGACCAGTTGGGCTTCTTCGCTCTGCTTTCTCGGATGAAAGGCGACGCGAATGGTGCGGTGAGAGGCTAACACGAGCGGAGAAAAGTTGATTCGGTGAGGGCAGATGGCATTGAGCACCATTGCTTCCATCCCGGGTTCAACAACCGGACCTCGTGCAGCATAGTTGTACGCAGAAGAACCCGTGGGTGTGGCGACAAGGAACCCATCAGCATAAAGGTCGCTGGCAGGCTCATCGTCCACATGGATTCGCAGGTGAACCATTCTGCCCCACGCTGTCTTAGCAACAACAACGTCGTTGAGAGCAAGGATCCCATTCGACCGCGGCAAGCGCAAAGCTTCACCATTATCGTGCGATGATGGGAGAAGCTCGACCTTGAGTGTCATTCGATTTTCAACACGATAGCGATTTTCGTGCATTGCGTCTAGTGCTTCTTTGAGTTCTTTAGGCTCGACTTGTGTGTGGAAACCCAGGTTTCCCAACTGAACGGCTAAGACTGGGATATGGAGGGGAGCAACCACATGGGCCGCATACAGTATCGTGCCATCGCCCCCGAGAGTTATAGCCCATGCAGCGTCGCGAAAACTCTCTATCAGCTTGTCATCTGGAACGAGTACGCTATCCCCCGTAGCGTTCTCGCTATCAGCCGGTGGGGCTTCCCCTGCCAAGTTAGTTACAACTTCATAGTTGTGTTGATCTGCCCACGATTCAATTTCTTTGAGCAAGACTTGGGCTTGCAGTTTATGTGCGTGGGCTATGACAGCGATTTTCTGGAGTGCCATGCAAAACCCCTAGCTTATCAACTTAACCTCGACGTAGAACTCAGTGTATGAGAAACGCATTCCGCACTATTGCGTCAACGTCAATTGCAGGGTATGCCGACTGCGCCTCTGAACACCTGGTGATATGAGCCAGATACTCTCTGTTGCCAGATCCTCCAGGAATAGGTGAGGGGATGAGACCTATTACTTTCCAGCCGAGGGACGGAGTTGTCATGAGGATTTCATCCAAGATGCGTCGATGAATTGCAGGATCACGGATGATTCCCCGAGTGCGAGTCGCTTCTGCACGCAAGGCCTCGAACTGCGGTTTTATGAGGATGATTCCTTCAGCCTCGTGTCCCATACACCGAGCGAGAGCTGGGAGTATCTTGAGAACTGATATGAACGACACATCAACTGTGCAAAAAGACGGTATTTCAGGAAATAGGTCGGGTGCCAAGTAGCGAGCATTTGTATGCTCGAGTACCCTTACTCGGGGATTTTGGAGTATTGAAGGGTGAAGAGTCGCTTTTCCAACGTCGACGGCATAAACGAGTCGAGCTCCGTGTTGGAGCAGACAATCGGTGAAACCGCCGGTGGAAGCGCCAATGTCCACGCAGACCTTCCCCTCCACAGTGCAGCTAAACTCGCGGAGAGCCGCTTCCAGCTTGATTCCACCGCGGCTAACATATCGTTCAGGCTCGATGATCTCGAGCGTTGTGTCGCCAGGGATGGTAAGACCGGGTTTGAGGCGGGGGAAGGAAGGGCTGTGAACTCTGCCAGCCAGGATCAGCCGTTGGGCTTTTTCTCGCGACTCTACGAGCCCACGTCTCACTAAAAGGACGTCAACCCGGACCTTTTCCTGCTCAGACTTTGGGGCAGGTGCGGTATTTTCTTTATCCTCGTTCATTTTTCTATTGACCAACGTCTCATTTTAAGCGTACTCGCCATAATCACGAACCATTAATGTGGCAGGTCATTCGGGTCCTAGACCCAAGTCTTGAGGAAAGGAGTAGTTATGAACAAGCAGGAACTCATCGAAGCCGTAGCAAAAAAAGTACAGAAGTACGAAGTAAGCAAAGCCGCGGTGAAAGAAATCATCGACACCGCATTTGAGGAAATTGCGAAAGCAATTAAGAAGGAAAAGCGCTTCCAGATGCCTGGTTTCGGAACCTTCACGGTGAAAACCCGCAAGGCTCGCACTGGACGTAACCCACAGACGGGCGAAGAGATCAAGATTAAAGCCAGCAAGACGGTTGGTTTCAAACCAGCTCCGTCGTTCAAAGAGTCTCTCTAAGAAGCAGCTTTTCAGGTGTGAGAGGCGGTGGTCCCCACCGCCTCTTTTTTTGTTCGCTCTTAATCCCTCTTGCTCTCGCAGTCCTATTGATGAGATGCAGAGTGATGAATAGACGGGAATCACAGTACCTGTTCATGGATAGGTGCGATAGTCGAGACAATACGGCACCACCACGTTGGATATGAGAGCCTTCGATGGGGACGTTTGGGGATTTTGCAAATCAGCTTCGTGAGCGTATCGACATCGTAGACGTTGTCGGGACTTACGTAAAGTTACGTCGCGCGGGGGCTAATTGGAAAGGGCTATGCCCTTTCCACCGAGAGAAAACTCCTTCATTTATGGTGAGCCAGACCAAGCAGATATTTCACTGCTTTGGTTGTCATACGGGGGGCGATGTTTTTCGTTTTGTCGAACTCATTGAACACGTTGAATGGAAAGACGCAGTGCGGCTTTTGGCGGAAAAATATGGTGTGCCGATGCCTGCGTTTCGTCCGGCACATCGCGATGAAGAAACTCGCGATAATAAGAAGACTCTTTATGATATTAACAATATTGCCGTCCAATACTTTGCCCAAAATTTGCAGGCTGCTCTCGAAGAGCCCTCTCACCCCGCAAGTCTCTATTGCTCTCGGCGTTCCCTTGATCGCGCTAGTATAGAAAAATTCCGTCTTGGTTTGGCTCCTGATGAATGGAATGGATTTCTTCAGGCCGCACAGAAAAATGGGTATAGTACAGAGACCGTGCTTGCTGCGGGGCTTGCTGTTTCGCATCAAAGTTCCGGTCGCATCTACGACCGTTTTCGCAGCAGAATTATTTTCCCTATCTTCGACAATGTTGGCCGTCCAGTTGCTTTCGGAGGACGTGTTTATCTCGAGGGGACTGCAAATGATCAGCCCAAGTACATTAATTCGCCCGAGACAAGTCTCTATAAGAAGGGGCAATACCTTTACGGCTTTCATTTAGCGAAGGAAGCTATTGCTCGGGAGAAGGTAGCAATCCTTGTCGAAGGCTATATGGATGTCATACGAGCTCACCAACATGGGTTTCCCAACACGGTAGCTTCCTGTGGGACAGCTCTGACGACCGACCAAGCTCTCGCCCTCAGACGGTTATGTGACAAAATCGTATTCGTCTACGATGGTGATGAGGCTGGGCAGAAAGCAATGCTCAGAGGTTGTGAAATCCTTCTCTCACACGAGTTCTTTATCAGCGTTGTTGTCTTGCCAGATGATCACGACCCGGACTCGTTCTTGCTGAAATATGGGAGGGAGGCGTTCGCTCGCCATATCGAGAGCGCCCTAGATTTCTATGAGTTCTTTCTGCAGACAGCTCTGAAGCGTTATGGCAACCAGACTGTCGCAGCGAAAGCTCAGGCTGTTGATTTTCTTCTTCCCATACTTCAGAAAGTTACCAATGAGATCACGTTGCACGAGTACCTCGCACGAACAGCTCAGGCCCTCCGTGTCGAGGAGGTTGCTTTAAGGAAATATGTTTCCCGAAAGCAGGATGCAGGGAAAATTCTCTCTCAGCAACCAATTCGTACTCGGCTTCCGCAAATTCCCAAATTAGAACGCTATTTGCTAAAACTTTGTGTCGAGAGAGAAGACCTGCAGTATGAAATTTTGAGCCGGATTCGTGCGGAATGGCTCAGCAATAGCATTGTTCAAAAGTGGTTTTCTCTCTGCCAAGAGAGGCTCCTCGAAGGTCAACGACTCGATTGGGCCAGCCTCATTTCTCTGTGTGAAGATGGAGAGGGTGAGGACGCGTGTTTTCTGAGAGCTCTTGCTCTCGACGATTCCGAGCCAGTTGATCGTATAGATCCGTGTGTCATCGAGAATGTGGCAGCTCGACTTGAGCGCGAATATATTGTGCGTCATGCCAAAAATCTTAAGGACCTCTGCCGTAGCCTTGATGAAGAAGGCGCGCAAGACGAAGAGAAATGGAAACAAACGCAAGCGGAACTGACTAATTACTTTGCTCGTTACAAAGACGTCCTCAAGGGACTCCAACCCCGTCCTGAACTCTGGAAAGAGATGGGAGACGGCACGTAGCTGCGCATCAGATGGTCGGTCATGTGTGTTTGGGAAAAAGTTTCCTGTAAACGCCACGCCGCAGGAAGCGACCGAGCCTCAAGAAGAGGGGAGGAGAGGCGAGCAGCTCTTTTTCTTCCTCAGTCAGTGCCCATGCAAAAGATTTTGCTTTGATTCGTACGAGATTCCATTTGTCTGTGCGACACATGATGCCAAACAAGAAGCGTCCCAGCCATTCTTCCTTTCGAAGCGCGGTCTGGAAATCGATGAGGACTGGATTCCCTTCTTTGTCCGCGAGGATATTGCGACGCCGAATATCCCCGTGGGCGATACCATGAGCATGAATCTCCTCGAGGAGTGCGGCGCATTTTGAAAAAAAATCGGGCGACAGAGTTTTCTTGGCCCCACGTCGGGGAAGAAGGTTGCCTTCACAATATTTCATGAGCAACCCATCCCGCTCAACGAAACCGCGGAACTCTGGGACGCCTTTTACGTTTTTTAATCGTGCAAGGGCTTTTCCTTCCCGTGCGATCACAAAGCGTCCCCATAGTCTGCCGAGCCAAGGACGTTTTGAGTAATCTTTCCACACGACAGGCTCACCCTGGAATTCTACAAGGTAGACATCAGGCGAAAAGATAGTGTGTCCCTTTTTAAGGGTAGACGCAGGGTACGGGCCAATCTCACGACGAGAAAATATGTTAACAAAATCCGTCAATACGGAAATGCCTCCATCGACGTTGTTTTATTCTGGCCACGGGATGCGTTGGAGTGAGCCTTTGAGAAACACTTCGCACCATGGTTCGATCTGGCGACCCACATCTTGATCTGTAAGTTTGTATGTGACAATGCGTTCCACGACGCTCTTGGCTGGGATTTCAGAGATAAATTCTTCAGCAAGCACATCACTTTTGTTCCGCGTTTTCTTATCGCCGTAAACGATTATACGTACTCCATGCGCGGGACTCTCTCCTTCGTTAGCAACTTTCACAGCGATTTGCAAACGTCTGGCAGACTTGTCCTCTTCTGTCTGGGGAAGAATGCTCACAGAGAGCGGCTTCAGTTTATATTTTGTCAAAACGTGCAAACGGATGTGGCGTTCGTTGTTGTCGATATTCTTTTCCGCTGTGGCGCTGCCACACCAAACTCGGAAGACGAGATCATGGTCGCCTGCATTGTGGAATGGATCCCACCTAAGTGGAATTACAGCCTGAGAATGAGGGGGAATATCTACCTGGTTGAATGGCTTCATTACGCGCGACTGCAATGGGGGAGAAGCAGTGGTGACGCCATCGTAACCTTCCACTCGCACGCCCCGCGCTAAACCGCCACCGCGATTTTGCACGACGACGTTAAAGAAAACAGTCTCGCCGTCTACGACTGGTACTTTGCGTGGCATAATTCCGCCGGGTGGAATGACGAGGTCCGGCATGGCAATTTCCCCTAGGACAACTTCCATGGTTGCGCGGAGTGTTTCACTCGAGGTCTGGCACATTCCACTCGCGCGCAGGAGGAGTCGTTCAGACTCGGGAAATTCTTTGGCATAGGCGCGAGTGAGTTGAATCTCTTTTCTTTCGCCGCATGCCAGTACCGGTATCGTTGTCGAGGCGACAACCGCACGGGTTGCGGATGTCTCTTCCAGTGTAACCTCAACTGGCGCCAGAAAGCACTTACCAGCATTAGTAACCTCTACTGAAATCACGGCGTAGGGCTGCTCCGAGCTTTTTGAATGTGAGACATTCAGAGTTTGAGACAAAAACTGCAGAGCAGAGCTCGTCTGATCATCCGGAAAAACAAGAATCATGGGAGGGGTAACGGACAGCTGCGTCTCTTCTTTTTCTCCATAGGTTTTCACGGAGATAGTGGGGGTCAGTACGCCGGACTTTCCCATCAGAGAAACGGCAACTTTGCGCGTTTCATGTGGGAGAAAACACGCGCGAGAACTTTTTCCGATGAGTTGGCCTCGGTGATAAACGGAGAAGGTTGCGTCACGAACTGGAAGCTCGGAGTTATTCTCTACCTTTAGAACAAGAGTAGAGGTTGCCATTCGTGATGAGCTGTCACACCCAGATGCTTTGACAAACTCCCACGAGGTAACGCAGAGATCCTTGGAGGTGGCGAGACCTTTTTTAAACATGCCTCCGTTAGTAGTAAGGACAGTATTCATTGCTGGATCGCCGAGAAGAATGAACATCCGCACAAGGTCTTGTGGATTTTCGTTCGCGAGGTAGTTATAGGAGGCGAGGGTTGTTGCGGCGCCGAGCGGTTCCATCCGGCCTGCGAGCAAAGCTCGCACGAGCTCACGAGAGAGTTTTTCGTGGAAAGCGACCATTCCGGGCCCCGATGGCACATAACATGCGATTGCGCCACCATTGGGTACTCGCATAAAATCTTCGCTGATACAAACGTTCCAGCGGGGCAAAGGATAATCGATTGCGCCACTATTGCACGTCATATTGAAAACGATGGAAAGCTTGTCGCGGTTGCGCAGCATGAGGTTGTCAGAGTTCTCGCTATCACCTCCGAACCAAATGCGTTGAGTAGACCAGATATTAGGCGAACCGTGGCCAAAGTACCAAACGAGAGCCGCGCCATTGTTAAAGAGATCTCGGATTTTCTTCGTCATTTGTGGGCTCACTTTCGCCTTTTTGGTCTCAGCCAGTTCCTTGGGGAAATAAAAGTTATCCTCCCACGGCTCGTCAGACAGATGGAGAGACACGACAGAGAATGAGGGAGGAACGAGGCGAGCTATGCGTTCAGTCGGAGCATCAAATTCGGTGTGGTCAGCGATGAAGCCAATCGTGCTTGTCCAGTCCGTCTTCTCTTTGATATTCTCGTAATCTTCAAGCTTCTTGAGGATGTTCTCGAGGTCCCGTGCGTTGTTTACAGAGAGCCGTCCCAACAGAACATCAGAGAGGTCATCCTTGCCCATGACGCACGTATACCATTGATCAGAAGCCCACCTGTTTCCGGCAGTCAGCGAGCTCGTAGTTGTGTACGAGGGGACGTAATTAATCACATTATTGCGAAATTCATTCTTGTAGGCACTTGTTGCATCACCGACGAGAAGAACGAAACTCGCTGGCGGATTAGTTCCAGACCCCTCGTAGTAGCGCGCAGCATAGTCGATGAAACGTTTGATTGCTTCGGGCGTCTCGTTCCCGTGCGAAAATTGGTCGTATACGGTTCTCGTATCGACTAATAACACCTTGTGGCCACGCTTTTCTTTGCGTTGGGCGAAACTTTGCATGGGGGCGACAAAGTCGGGATACGCAATGATGATGTAATCAGCCCGAATGCTGGTGGTCCAAAGGTCCTGTGCACTTGTGGGAACAATCTCAAACGAGGCAGGTTGAGCATTTGTGGCCCTTGTGATGACGTAGCGACGTGGCTGGCTTTCCGTTGTGGAAAACTCAATGAGTTGGGTGTCAGGACTCCGACGAATGGTTCTCGCTGCCAAGACGAGCGGGCTTGTGTTAGTCACGTCGAGAACATAAACGTCGTCATCAGTAGGTGGAACGGAAACGGTATAACGCATGCATACAGGAGTTTGGGGGCCACGGCTTAGTGGATAGGGGGATTGAATCTCCTCGCCAAATCGCGAAATCCGATAAGCCTTCGAGTACCACAGTTCGATGTTATCAAGATACACTTCTACGTCTTTTTCTTCTGCATTCTGCTTGGTTGTGGCGTTTGCAAGATCGCGAGACTCTGACTCCAGCCACACCTCGAGAGTGTTTTTCTCGTCTGAGAGTTCTTTGTCCGAGATGGTAAACGTCTTATTATTGTCGAACTCGCTTGTTATGGGGAAAACATGCTTTGTTCCCCCGTTAACTTGGAGACACAGCGAAATACTCGTATTCGGAGCAAGAGAGCGTACGAAAAGATTGAGGACTCCGGAAACATCTTTCCCGCTTCGCACCATGTATGGGAGCGTAAACTCAGTGGAAAAATGTTTGGAGGAAGAGAGCTCATCCCACACCCAGCGGTAGTCCAAAATGCTGAGAAATTGGTCGTTTCGCGTCAGAACCTTCTTATCTTCTTCCAGGACGTATTTTGTGAGATACGCCGATGCACTTTCGCAGGAAGAGTCTGCCTGAGGTGAAGATAGCTCGGGCATTTTAAGGCGGGGATGCGTTTCATCGTACACGAGCCAATAGACATGAGTCGCAGAGTACTGCGTTGGGTTTGGTTTTCCATAGAACAAGAAAACATCTTCTGGCTGCAATGTCGTCTCTGGAGCCGAGCTAGAGCGTCTCACGAAAAGCGTAGGGACTTCTTCTCCCTCGCAGAAAAGATGGACGAAGTCTGGTTTTATCCAGTTGGTGGGGATCCCAGAGGACTCTAGGTCTGCCCCGGAAATTTTATAAACGCCGGCGTCAACGATGCCAATGCGTACACGAAATGGTGAGCGTTTCAGATCGGGAGGTGGAGGCGTAGCCGGTTCGATTGACCGAGGAATGGCGCCTTCGGGCACAGTGATGTAGCGATCGATATCAAGAGGATTGGCGACGACTTTCGAGACGAGATTGCGAAAGATCCCGACTCGGTTTCTTGCCCAAAAACGGACAGCACCCAGGTCTTTGATTTGGGGTGGCAGGGCAAAGGACAGGGAAATTGTCCCTCCGGTAACTTTTGCGGAGGACAAAGCGCGACTGTTGTATTCAACGCGAACGAGCCCAATGCGGTATGCTCGGATGTAGCCTAGTTCATCGGCTGTAACTTTGATGTTTTTTAGCAAGAGGGGATCAGTGGTTGGTACACCATCTAGTTGGACGAGCGAAAGAATACTCGAGGTTATGGTCCCTCGGGGAATGACGAGAGGGATGCGAATGATGCCGTCCGCTGGCGATTCTCCGACTTCAAAGTCAAAAGTTAGCTCTGTTGGAGTGGCTCGTTTCGTGGTCACACGCGCCGGAGGCGCGGTAAGCATACCGCGAATGATCGAGTCAGCTTCGGATAGCCACTCCGCATTGTTCGCATCTTCGGGGATCTGATCGAGGACGTGAGTATTTGCTGCTTCTGACTGTTCTTCGGCTGTAGATGCATTCGCGGCATGGGGGAACACGAATCCCGTACTGGCAATGAGGAACAAAATAGCCGCGACCACCTGTGAGAGGCGAGTTTTTGGGAAAACAGCTGGGTCGGAATAGTCCTGAGAGAAACGACAATTTCGTCGTATGTCCTTTGTGTACATGTTTCTCGGTATCCGTTTCAGTATTTCGATATTGTATGCTTGAAGCCAGTTCCTTGTAACTCTCTTACCTGAAGACAAGAATGGAGCAAACACGTTTTCAACGACCTTTGCGAATTTTGCACCTGATGTCTACCTGGAGATGGACGGGGGTAGCGGAGCCAGCATTGAGTGTAGCTTTGTGGCACCAGAAATGGGGACATAAAACCTGGGTCGCAGGGATATGGGGAAGATCATTCGAAGAACAAGCGCAAACTCGGGGCGCCAATCTCGCCCGCGAGATCCCTCTTTCCCTCGATTACAATCCATTTAGGCAATGGGCACTCATTGGGGCAATTGTGAGGTTCTGTGCAGATCATCAGATCGACATTATCCATGCTCATCTTCCCCACGATCACTGGCTGGCAGTTTTGGCTCTTCTGAAACTCAAGACAAAGTCGGTGCGCATGGTGCGGACATTTCACCGCTACGAAAAGCCTCGCATGGATCCAGCGCATCGTTGGCTCTATGAACGCAAAACAGATGCGCTGATCACGGTGTCTCGTGCTCAGGGCGAGATGTTACAGGAGTGTTTTCCCCGAGCAAAAGCTCGCATCCACGTCGTCCATGGTGGGGTTGACCCGGAGGTGTTTCGCTACGATGATGCTGGACGCAGAGAAGTTCGGGCTGACATGGGTGAGCGACTCGATGCAAGAGTTGCTGGCCTCGTCGCGCATCTGGGCTATAACAGAGGAATCCAGTGGCTCTTAGCCGCTGCTCCTTCTGTCGTGGAGGCTGTTCCCAACGCGACGATCTGGATTGTGGGCGATGGTGAGATGAGGCAATTCCTGCGCAAAGAACTTCGTAAGCCATGCTACCGCCGTCGAGTTCTCCTCGCTGGCTACAGGAGCAATGATCTCCCCCAGGTATATTCCGCGTTAGATGTCGGTTTGCTTCTTGGCCTTGGGAGCGAAGGGACTGCACGGGCGGCATTAGAAACAATGGCAACCGGTCGTCCAGTGATAGCAGTTCGTAAAGGTGCACTCATCGATACAATTACTCATGGCGAGGATGGTTTACTGATCGAGGAAAACGATGTGCCTGCCCTCCAGAAGGCTCTTATCGATCTTCTCTCGAATCCACTGTTAGCACAAAAAATGGGGGAGAAAGCACGTGAGAAGATTATCTCATCTTTCACAGAAGAAGTGAGGGCGCGTCGAACTCTCGATCTTTACTTTTCCCTTTTGCAGCAAGGAGGGCTGAGTGAGCAAGCATGACTCACCTCCACCATGTTAGTCGACGATGGGAACTTTTATAACTTTTTCTAGCTGTTCACGCGTCACGGGACCTTGGCGCAGGATACGGTAAGGTTTCTCAACAACGGAGAGAACAGTCGAGGGAGCTCCTCCGCCTGCTGGTCCACCATCTACTATCAAATCGATGCTTGACCCCAGCTGAGCCAAGACTTCCTGTGCATTGGTTGCGTCAGGGCGCCCGCTAATATTAGCGCTGGTAGTGGCAAGAGGTCGGCACACCATGCTCAGAATCGAAAGCGCAACGTAGTTGTTCGGGATGCGAATACCAATTGTATCATCTTGAGATAAGCCAGAGAAGGAATGAGATGGTCGCTTGAAAACGAGAGTCAAAGGCCCAGGCCAAAACTCTTCGATGAGACTATCCACGCCTTCGGGGATTTCTCTCACGATGTTTTTTAGTAATGTTGTTGAATGTATAAGAATCGCAATTGCGCGGGTTCTCTCCCTTCCTTTTACAGAATAGAGTTTTTCTAGTGCATCGCGATTCGTTGCATCCACTGCTATGCCGTAGACTGTGTCTGTCGGGAATGCGACGATTTTACCTTCGAGGAGAGAGTCAGCTGCATGTTCAATCACCTCAAGAGCAGGTGAGAGGGCGTCGCAACGCAAAATAAGAGGAGAGCGGGTTTTCTCAGTTGCGGGTTCGTTCACGTTGCTCCTTTCGTTCTTGAGCGAAATGGACTTGCGCTCGCTCTCATTATTGTCGATGAGGATTGCTTCTTCTTGTAATGCAGTTTCGACAGCACGAGATTTGTCCTTCTCAGCGAGCCTTTGAGAAAGAAGGCGAGACTCAAGGGCGGAAACAACTGCCGGATCGAACTCAACAATTTGATCCGGCAAGATTGTTTTTCTAGGTGCGGGAGAAACCGGCAATTCTTCTCCGCGAAGTTTTTGCTGGACAATCAGTTCGTCGATCTTTTGCTTGTCCACGCCGAAAGAAGCAAGAAGCACTTCAGCCTGAGAGCCTGCCTGGTGTATCATCCCCTCGAGGAAGTCTGAAGTTGTAAGTACTTTTCGTTGTCGTTTCCTCGCAATTTGTTTGGCGAGACCCACCAGCGCCGTTGCGTCTTCATTGGGGGCAAAAATCGTTGTGGTGTCAGGAGCCTCGCCCGGCGGGAAATTATCCACGATTTGTTCAAAAAGGAGTGCAGTATCGAGTCCTGCTGCTAGCAGCGCGTCGTGAGCGGCACATTCCCGAAATTCGATGATTGCTGCCAAATAATGAAGTGGAGAGATAGACTGGTGCTTGTATTTTTCCGCTATGGTTTTGGCGAGAGAAATGATGTGCCGGAGCTCGAGTGAAAAATCGAGCGTCGAGGATTTAGGTGTGGATATTGAGCGACGTTTGCTCTCGACAAGTTTTGGCCGGAACTGTTGAGAAAGGTTTTCGATCCATCGAGCATCTTCTTCCGTAAATTTGGACTTTGTGGCGTGGACGCACGTTTTGGGGTAAGACGATGGCACTTGATTCTGAGTGTGCGCATCGCCATGGCGAGGTGAGCCCATAGCACATCGCCCCATAACAAGAGTTGCTACTGCTTCGGCAGTCGGCGGGTCGGCTATGGTAAGAGGAGGCAAGGTGGGAACACTCCTGCCCGATTCATTGTTGAGAGGAAACACTGCGAGCACGGGTATGTGGGTGTGCCCAGCGATCATTCGAGCGCAAATCCCATTCTTTTCGTCGAGGCATACGCAGATGGAACACTCTTGCTCTTCAATGAGACGAATAAAATCGAGGAGAGCGTGAGCACGTGTAAAAGGATTCGCGACGAGAGGTTTGACCTCCAAGCCGCGGCTTCTCAGTTCGCGGAGGTAGCGTTCCCGCACATCCTTATCTATTGCCTCGTGAGCGACGAAGCCCACCCGTTTTTGCATCGTCTGCATCGGCATTTGTTCGCTTTTATCGCGCCCGTACGTGCGTTAGTCAACAAAGGTTCGTGTCGAAATACGACCTGTCTCTTTCTAAACGGTGCTGAATAAGAAAATTGTCCTCAGCGTAAATTTCAGTGCTGATCGCGGGAGAATCAAAGTCAACTCTTGGCTAGTAAGCAGCATGTACGAGCTATCTCCCGCACGCATTGCAGATACTATGTGTGGTCTTACACCACGAGCGAGTGGGATAAGTTTTATATGGTGGGAAAGGGCGCTATGAGGGCAATGCCCATACTCCGGCGTGGGGCAGGACGTTCCCTTCCAGATAATATCACGATACCTTGGACTTTTCTATGAGGAATCCCCTGGTCGAAACAAGGCTGTGGTGTGTGCTCTGTTCTTCGTGCACCATTGGTTACACTACACATAAGGGCGCAACGCAAATTATCGCAACGATTACCACCAAAGAAAATTCGGAAGGGGTTGAGAGCCTATGAGGTCAGGTCGCCTTTCGCGTGGTCGCGAGATTGATCAACTCATCGATTTAGGAAAAGAGCGTGGCCATCTTACTTATGAGGAAATTCATAACTCTCTACCCGATGATGCCACTGTCCAGGATATGGAATCACTCCTGGAGGAGCTCGAGGAACTCGACATCGAAGTGTATGATGAAAAGGACATCATGGCACATGTCGAGCGAGGAGAAGACGAGGAAGAAGAGTTAGACGCCGCTAAGGCGTTAGAATTAGAGGAGTTGGAGGATGCCGATTCAGACGGGTCGAAAATTGACGATCCCGTGCGCCTCTACCTCATGGAAATGGGGAAAGTTCCACTTCTGACGCGCGAAGAGGAAGTGGCTCTGGCAAAGGAGATCGAAAAGGGGCGCCACGAAATTACAGCGGCTATTGCGCGGGCAAGTGCAACAGCTAACGAACTGCGAAAGCTAGCTTTGCGCGTAGAGTCAGGAGCGCTCAATCTCAATGATATCCTACGTCCCAATGTCGATGAATCCGATCCTGAAACCAAGCAACGCTACATGCGACATGTTTTGGATACTATCGAAAAGATTCTCTCTCTCTATGACCGGATTCTTAACGATTTAGAAACGCTCGACGACCCAAACCTCTCAGCCCGTAAGCGCGAAGCAATTCACAAACAGATAGAAAACTATAGGAAAGAGATCTTCGAGCATCTTCTGTCTCTCGATCTCAACTTTACGGTTATCGAGGAGATTGCCTCGCACATCAAAAATGTATACGAGCAAATTAAAAAAGCGAACAACGAGATTCGCGACGTTGTCATGAGCACAATGCTCAGCGAAGAGGACCTTCGCCGCATAGTGAAGAAAACGCGCCGAAATTCGCCCGAAGCGAAAGAACTCGAGAAAAAATATGGCAAAACACTCGACGAATTTATTCGTCTCGACAAGCGTGTCCGCGAAGCTCAGCGAGTGGTAAAAAGGCTCGAAAAGGAAGCTGGCAATGTATTCGAAGAACTTGCCGTCATCGTAAAGGAGATTGAAGCAGGGGAGAGCATTGCGAGAAAAGCTAAGACCAAGGTTGTCGAAGCAAATCTCCGACTCGTTGTCTCTATTGCGAAGAAATATACCAACCGTGGGCTCCAGTTTCTTGACCTTATCCAGGAAGGAAATATGGGGCTCATGAGAGCTGTCGACAAATTTGAGTATCAGCGCGGCTACAAATTCTCCACCTATGCTACCTGGTGGATTCGTCAAGCTATCACTCGAGCAATTGCCGATCAGGCTCGTACCATACGAATACCCGTTCACATGATCGAGACTATCAACAAGCTGTCGAGACTCAGCAGACAGCTCGTTCAGGAGCTTGGTCGCGAACCTACCCCCGAAGAGTTGGCTCAGCGTATGGGGTTGCAGGTCGATAAGATTCGGCGCGTGTTGAAAATTGCGCAACAGCCCATTTCGCTTGAAACCCCAATTGGGGAAGACGGCGATTCGACTTTCGGCGATTTCATCAGTGATCCTGAGGCGACGGACCCAGCAGACAAGGCTGCCCAGATGATTAAAGCCCAAAGGATCGACGAAATTCTGAAAACACTCACCGACCGAGAAGAAAAAGTCCTTCGCCTACGCTTCGGAATTGGAAACAACGATTTCCCGAGAACACTCGAAGAAGTGGGTGCAATCTTCAACGTGACACGCGAGCGCGTGCGGCAGATCGAGACGAAGGCTCTCAACAAGTTGCGCCATCCGAGCCGTCGCATACGTCTCGTCGAGTTGTACGAGCAGCAATAGGCGCTGCCTGAAAAAACACTAAACTTGCAATGCATACGCAACTGCCTGCTATGGTCGCTGGGTAAACATTCTGCCGCGGAAAACAAATGACCGAACGATCAAAAATGCCTGAAAAAGAGTTTCTTGTCATCCCTGCAATCGACCTCATGGAAGGCAAATGTGTTCGACTTGAGCAGGGTGACAGTTCTCGGAAGACCCAGTACGGTGTAGATGTTGCTGAAGTGGCACGTGACTACGAAAGGCTCGGAGCAAAGCGTCTCCATGTTGTTGATCTCGATGGAGCATTCTCAGGCACTCCTCAGAATCTTCCGGCAATCGCAGAGATTCGTCGAGTCACCACAATGGAGATCGAGGTCGGCGGAGGTGTGAGGGACGAAGACACAGCTCGAAAGCTTTTCGATTTGGGAATTAACTACGTCGTCTTGGGGACAAAAGCTCTCGAAGATCCCGCATTTCTACGTTCGATGCTCGAAAAATATGGAGACAGGGTAATCCTTGGCACAGATGCCCGCAATGGATATCTTTCCACACGCGGTTGGACAAAGACCCTCGAAGTTAGAGCTAAAGATTTCCTTGCTGCATTGGCCTCGGACGTCAAGTCGTTGACGGTTATTTACACCGACATCTCGAGAGACGGAATGTTTACATCCCCTAACTTCGAAGCGCTCGAGGACCTCCTGATAGTCCCTAACATTGAAGTAATAGCTTCTGGTGGGGTGGGCTCTCTAGAGGATATCCGTCGTCTTGGAACTCTGAATAACGGAAAATTGCGTGGCGTAATTGTCGGTAAAGCGTTGTACGACGGTAGAGTTTCTCTCGCCGACGCACTCGCCATATCTTTATCGGTGTGAGGTGATACATGGCATCTAGTTTTGTCAAAGAGCTCTCCGATTCAGCTTTCGATTCCGAAGTATTGAGAAGTCCTATCCCCTATCTGGTGGATTTTTGGGCCCCGTGGTGCGGTCCGTGCCGGATGGTTGCCCCTATCATTGAAGAGCTGGCTCAGGAGTATGCTGGGAAGCTTGCTGTTGGCAAAATTAACGTTGATGATTACCAGCAAATAGCAGCTCGCTACGGGGTGGCATCGATTCCCACCATCATGATTTTCAAGAATGGTCAACTGGTGGAACGGGTGGTAGGTGCCTTGCCAAAGCCCATGCTTAAGCAGATTATCGACAAGCACGTTGCTTAAGCAATTAGCTCAAAGCGCGAGTGCCCGTTTTCATTTTATGATGAAAACGGGCGCGTGCTTTTATGAGGAATGCTCAAAGGATTTCTTGCCACCATGTTGACAAAGCGAATCATCCCATGTCTCGACGTAAAAGACGGCAGAGTGGTCAAAGGGGTCAATTTCGTCAATCTTGTTGACGCTGGCGATCCCGTAGAATGTGCCATTGCCTATGATCGAGCTGGGGCTGACGAACTCGTATTTCTCGACATTACAGCGAGCTACGAAAAGCGCCAGATCATGATCGATGTGGTGCGGCGAACTGCCGCGGAGGTCTTTATGCCTGTTACAGTTGGGGGCGGTATTCGCACTGTCGATGACATACGGGACCTCTTGCGGGCTGGGGCTGACAAAGTATCTCTCAACACAAGTGCGGTGGAAAACCCTGATTTTGTTGCCGTCGCTGCTCGGCGCTTCGGAAGTCAGTGTATCGTTGTTGCCATCGATGCCAAACGTAGCTCGGATCCTCGTTGGCGTTTTGAAGTTTTCACCCACGGCGGTCGCAAGCCGCGTGGTATTGATGCTGTCGAATGGGCTAAGAAAGTAGAACAGCTTGGGGCTGGCGAGATTCTCCTCACGAGTATGGATCGCGACGGAACCAAGGATGGATATGATCTCGAGCTGACACGTGCTATTAGTGAAGCCGTAGGAATCCCTGTTATTGCTTCAGGAGGAGCCGGTAATCTCGAGCATCTTGCCGAGGGAATTCTTGAGGGAAAGGCCGATGCCGTTCTGGCAGCATCGATTTTCCATTTTGGCACGTACTCGATTGGGGAGGCAAAGAAGTATCTTGCCTCGCGCGGGATCCCTGTTCGGCTCGTTCAGGCAGCTTAGTCCTCCCTTGCTTCTGCGTGATGCACGTAGCTTTGCACCTGCATGAAAAGATGAATCTTGAAAGTGCAGCTTTAAACGTGATTGCGCTCGAGAAACGTTTTGTGAGGTTCATCAAAAACTCTTTTGCAAGAGGACAAGAAAAGTATGCGAAAACCACGGCTTCTCAGCGGGATGCAACCTACTGGACCTATTCACCTGGGAAGACTCGAAGGCGCTCTCCGTCAGTGGGTGAAAATTCAAAATGAGGGCACCTACGAGATGTTCTGTTTTGTGGCGGATTGGCATTCCTACACCACACGGTTTAAGGCCCCGGAGGAAATCGAACGCAATTCCCGCATGCTCGTCGTGGACTACATGAGCGTCGGACTTGATCCCGAGAAAACGACAATTTTCCTCCAGTCGGATGTGAAACAACATGCAGAACTGCATTTGCTTTTGTCGATGATTACTCCCGTGGGGTGGCTCGAACGTCAGCCAACATATAAGGACAAGATAGCAACGCTGTCCGAGAAATATAACGAGGAAAACATCGCTGAATACATTTCGTACGGTTTGCTTGGCTATCCTGTGCTTCAGGCTGCTGATATCCTCGTTTACAAAGCTGAGCTCGTGCCCGTGGGAAAAGACCAGGCTCCACATTTGGAGATTGCTCGTGAGATTGCGCGGCGGTTCAACCATCTCTATGGCGAGATTTTCCCCGAACCTCAGGCGCTCATTCCTCCGGAGACTGGGACACTGCCGGGACTCGATCGACGTAAAATGAGTAGCTCCTATGGTAACGCCATCTTTATTCGCGATACCGCCGACGAAGTCGTTGCGAAAGTAAACCAAATGATAACCACAGAAACAAAAATCCGCAAGACCGATCCCGGTATCCCTGAGAATTGTGTTGTGTGTCAGCTGCGAAAAATCTACGATCCAGAAAACTACATTGTTTCGTGGGAAGAGTGCCGGAAAGGAATCAGGGGCTGTACTCAAAACAAGAAAGAACTCGCTGACATCCTCAATGCTATGCTCGATCCTATTCGTCAGCGAGCCAAAGAGTTGGAAAGCAACCCTGACTATGTCGAAAAGGTTCTTGCCAAGGGAGCAGAGCGTGCTCGTGAGGTAGCTGAGGCGACTATGCGCGAAGTGAGGGCAGCGATGAAGCTGCGCCCGTAACACCCCAAATTGATGTTTCCAGCCATTAGTTTGTATTGTGTTGTAGTTTCCGAAAATGAAGGCTGGGTTTTGTGGGAACGAAGAAATATGCCGGGGTGGCGAAAGTGGCAGACGCAAGGGACTTAAAATCCCTCGACCGTTAAGGTCGTACGGGTTCGACTCCCGTCCCCGGCATTGTGAGAATTGCTACGTCTTGGGCATGTAGAGAGTGTGTGAAAGGGGGACTTAAGTCATGATGCGAAGCTTCCATCTCAAACACTTCCGAATTGCTGCGTTGATGGCTGTTATGCTGCTGGCGGCTTTGGCCATTGCTGAGACAACATACTATTACGATTCCTCCGGACGACTTGTCGAGCGAGTGCGCCATTCCGATTCTGGTGTCGTCTATTGCACAGGCTCCGACAATGCGCTTCTCAAAGCAGAGCAAATTGGGGAATCACATTACTACTCTATTCCCGGAGGAACGCAAGCGGCAAAGCAGGAACAGTTTGGTTCGACAATCTATTTCCGAGATTCCTCGGGAAACTCATTGGGAAAAGCGTGGCAGGCTGGAAACAGGACTTATTTCTATGACCGTAGCGGTCAACTGGTTGGAAAAGAAGAAAGATTCGGTTCGAGTGCCGTTTTTCGAGATTCGAGCGGAAGGGTAGTTGAGAGAGCCACTATGGTGGGGAGGCCTTCATCAAACTCGACAGCGAGTCCTACGCCTTCGCCGACGCCTTACTTTTCAAAGCTCTTCATCCAGAAGCAAATAGAAAACAAAAATAAAAAATAAACCCATTGTGCTTCCCAAGCATCCCTATCCCGTGTTGCGGGAAGAACCCATTGTCACTCATGCGCAGAGACGGCTGCGACACCTACTCTGGCTAATGCGCAACTGTACTAAATTCTCCCCACTCGGGTTGAGCCAGGCGCTCCCAGTCATCTCGGTTCATTTGGATGATTTCTCGGTGCGATCCGGCGTTGAAAAATATCCGGTAGTCGCTCTGAAGAGGTAATGCAGCAATGAGTCGCAGTCCATAAAGTTTTCCGAATGGCGGCATGGCGCCTATCTCGCAATCGGGAAATTCTGCAGAGAACTCGCTCTCATCAGCTAACTTTACTCTCTCGCAGTTGAGAAAACTGCGCAAAGCCGGGATGTCTATTCGATGGTTTGCCGGCAGCACAACCATCACGTGTTTCCCATCAGCTACCGCGACTACAACCTTCACCATGTCGTAGCCAGAAACATGAGCCGACTCAGCTACTTCTTCAGCCGTATAGGCGGGCGGATGAGTAATCACTTTGTATGGCACATGGGAAGAGTCGAGGATTTCTTTGAGGCGCACAGAGATGCTCATCGACAACCTCCTTTCTGAGGACCCCTCGTGAGGCGGGTAACTCCTTTTATTTAGCTGGGTTTCCTCTATTTCGTGGATATTATGGGGAGATAATCCGCCAGGATCAAGGGTATTGTTTCTCGTTTCACTTTGTTTGTGAGCAAAAGGCGAAAAAAGAGCGGCGCCACACCGTTTGGTGGCGCCGCCTGATCTCTTATGCTATCCTCTTTTCCCAACTTACGGGAAATATACAGTAGCATACTGCGGACAGCAAGGAACGTTGATTCTCTGAGGAGGGAAAGACGTTTGACCCGTTGGCGCAAGGTTTACTGCATTCACTGTATACTGCTGATTGCAGTACAATGTGCAGCCCGTATCGAATGTTCCTGGCCCACCTTGAGCTCCAGGGCCACCCACAAAGACGACGTTTCCACTGGCGTCAAGTACAGTAAACTGCATGTTTCCGAACCCCGGAGAGGAATTTCCTACGATTCTTCCCAAGGACGGTCTGCACTTCCCTGCGCTGTCTGCATTGTAAATGAGGGCGATCTGACTTTGGGTGAGGGCTGTGTTGAAGAGCTCGAGCTCGTCAATTGTCAGCTCGCAGTATGGATGCCCCCCCGTCACAAGATAATTTCGCCCAATGTAAAGCGACTGGGAGTTGTCGACACTCGTCTGCGGAGGGGTAAATGTCCCCACCGCTGTCCCATTCAGCCAGAAAGTGCCTGTTGGAGATCCTGATCTGTCCACCGTTACCGCTACATGGTACCACGTAGTGTTGTCATACAGGAGACCGAGCACCGAAGAAGCGAACGAGTTTCCATTCATGTCGAGATGCAGCTGATCTCCAACAAGGTAGAATGAGTAGCCGACGCTGGCGCTGGGATCGATTTTTTCCACGATCGGGTAAAGGTGGTTTTGCGAGCACCCAACTAGCCTTACCCAAGCGTCTATTGTGAAGCTTCCACTTCCGAATGCCAGCTCGGGATTATCGGGAACCTCTACGTGGTTGCCACTTCCCCAGAAGTAGAATGCTCCTCCTACCTTGCCACTGGTAGGTTGCGGTGGATAGGGTGCGGAGGGCCATCCTGCGTTTTGTACCGTTCCAGCTATGTCTTGCACGGTCGTGTAACCCTGCTGTTCGTCCAGCGGATACCACGCCACCATGCCGGGAGGTGGAGTGACGCAGTTAGAAGTGACGGGGCAATTGCAATCGACAATAACCGTCGTTGCATCTGGGCAGCAGCCAGCTTGGACTTGTTGGCCAGAGTTCGGGAACGTGCAGTCAGGGTTGGTGACGAGAACCGTGTAGGTCTGCCCGCAGACGAGTGTACAGCTCGTATCGAAAACTCCACCCACTTGACCATTAGCCTGCACGATTTGTGGTGCGCCGCTTGCAACAGTCGCGCCTGTTGGATCCAGAATCTGTACGAGCGTGCCCGAGGTGCAGCTAAGAGGCATCAAAACCTTGATGCGTCCGCGGGGAGGTGGCGGTGGTGGGCAATTGCAATCGACAATGACCGTCGTTGCATCCGGGCAGCAGCCAGCTTGAACTTGTTGTCCAGAGTTCGGGAACGTGCAGTCAGGGTTCGTGACGAGAACCGTGTAGGTCTGACCGCAGACGAGCGTACAGCTCGTATCGAAAACTCCACCTACTTGACCATTAGCCTGCACGATTTGTGGTGCTCCGCTTGCAACAGTGGCGCCTGTGGGATCGAGAATCTGCACGAGCGTGCCCGAAGTGCAGCTAAGAGGCATCAAAACCTTGATGCGTCCGCTCGGAGGCGGGCAGTCGCAGTTAATGTTCACAGTGGCGTACTCTGGGCAGCAGGGTACGTTAACCGTCTGGCTTGCCGGAACCGCTTGGCAGGTCGAGTTTGTAGCCGTTACAGTGTATTGTGCCGGGCATGGAAGTGTACACCCTGTATCGAATACTCCCTGACTGTTAGGTTGGCCCGAAGCAACGAGGACACCGCTGGTGTCGAAGACATTAATCTGAGTCGTTCCGCTCGAGCATTTGGGACCGACGTTGACTACGAGCCTTCCCCGCGGCTCTTTGCAGCTGCAGTCGACCTTAACCACAGACATTTTCGGACAGCAAGATACTTGCACAACCTGTCTCGCTGGGGCGAAGGTGCAGTTGGGATTTGTCACCGAAACAATATAGCTTGTGGGACATTTGAGCTTGCATCCGGTGTCAAACACCCCTGTCGCATCAGGAGCTCCGCTCAGAATGGGGGCACCAGAAAGCTCACTAATTTGGACGGTGGTTCCATTGACGCAATTGGGTGGAACTTGGACAACAATCCGTCCTCCTTCTTCTGCGCAATCACAATTGAAAGAAACCTTAGTGACTCTCGGACAACACCGGACACCGACAAGACGCTGCACGGGCGTAAAACTGCAGTGAGGGTTCACTGGGCGGACAATGTACTTCTGCGGACACGGCAGTACACATCCGCTATCGAAGATCCCGATAGCATTAGGTTGTAGAGTTGCTACCACTGCCTGCGTTTGGGGATCCAAGATCTGTACGACTGTCCCTTGAACGCAATTTTTAGGCATTGTGACAACAAGTCGTCCGCCTTGAACGGGCGGTGGTGTGGGTCCGGGCCCCGTAAATCCGAGAGAAACGAACGTGAAAAGCATTGCCGTCAGCAATGCGTGTACGCACTTCATGGTGTATCTCCTTCGTGATGATGAAATTGTCGCGTAAGTGAGTGAGTTTCAGATGCAGTAGTTGCTAGAGATCTCGAGAGAGGCGGATCGGGCGTCGTCGAAGATCCAAGTGCCACTACTGTGGGGGGATTTCATAATCGTTCAACATCACCTCCAATATCGATAAGTTTAGTATGAGACTCGCTTTTCAGTGATAATGATATAGGACAAGTACTGTATTGTTGTCAACGCTCATTTGTGTCTTTTTACATTTTTCAGGAGGAAAGTGTTACGCTGCATGTTTTCTCCTGCTTCGCGAGCTGCCGACAGGAGCGAATATTCGCACGTTATTGTGTTGAAAATCATTTCGAGGACTGGTGGTACAGGCATCAGAAGGTTCGGAGAATCTTGCTCCGAAGCTAACACGTAGTTATAATCTGTCTACGATAAAGAAAAGAGGACGACAGGAGGACGCGGAGTGCCCCATCGCTACGAGCTAGCTATCATTATTCCTGCGCGCAACGAGGAGCATACTATTTCCAGTGTTCTTCGATCTTTGGCTCGCCAAACGATGCTCTCTGCATGCCAGGTTATTGTTGTCGATGGCATGAGCGATGATAATACCGTTGGAGTTGCTGCAAGTTTCCCCTTTGTTCAGGTTCTTAGCTGCGAACCCGGCAGAGCTCGCCAGCTGAATTTTGGGGCGGAGCACGCGCATGCTCCTGCTTTGTGGTTCCTCCACGCTGATTCCACGCTCCCTGATACTGGCACGATAGGCGCCCTCCTGGACGCTCTTCGTGATCCCGAAGTTGTGGGTGGCGCCTTCCGCTTCTCCTTGCGGGGGAATGACCTGTACTACAGATTCATTACCTGGGCTGTGAACCTCAGGTCGTTGACCGTCCACAGAGTTTATGGCGATCAGGGTATCTTTGTGCGCACCTCTATTTTCCGTGAACTCGGCGGATTCCGAGATATTGGTTTCTGTGAGGATGTTGATTTGGTGTTGCGTCTCCGAAAGAGAGGCCGGTTTGTAATTCTTCCGCAAGCTGTTGAGACAAGTGCTCGCACGTGGATACGCTACGGCAAGATTCGCACCACGTGGTACCATATAAAAGAATTGTTCCGTTACGAATTGCTTCGGCGGACGGGGAGGCTCGAAAGAAAAATATCGACTGAGGCACCAATATCCCCCACGTCCTCGGGTCAGGCGGGGAACACGACTTCGCCGTGAAATGGCCGGAGAACCCTCCGCGTCTGTGACGGTCGAGTACTTTCCATGATGCTCAATCTCAGTGCGGAGAACCCTGAAGAAAAAGGGGGTTGTGGGGTTTTTATTGTGTGAAAGCCTGAGGCCCTTTGTGGTGCTCTTTTTCTCCCATCGAGGAATTTATTTTGCTGTTAGGAAAGGATGTTTCTGCACGCACGATGACAAAGCTGACAGAAGAGCAAGCAACGTCCAAATACGATGCATCTTCTATTCGAATCATGGAGGGGCTGGAAGCGGTTCGCAAACGCCCCGCCATGTACATTGGATCGACTGGCCCCCAGGGGCTCCATCACCTTGTCTATGAGGTCGTAGACAACTCTATTGATGAGGCACTGGCTGGTTTCTGTCGAAATATAGACGTTGTCATCCACGTGGACAATTCGGTTACGGTTTCCGATGACGGTCGCGGCATCCCGATCGAACCTCACCCTGAGCGAAAAAACATGTCGACCCTCGAGGTCGTAATGACCGTCTTACATGCCGGGGGGAAATTCGACAAGAAAGCTTATAAATTTTCCGGTGGTCTTCATGGTGTGGGGGTCAGTGTTGTCAATGCTCTGAGCGAATGGCTAGATGTCCAGGTGCGGAGAAACGGCACAATTTACCACATGCGCTTTGAGCGTGGTAAGGCGGTCACTGCTTTGGAAAAACTTGGCCCCACGAAGAAAACGGGTACGTCCGTCAGGTTCAAGCCCGACAGCCAGATTTTTGAAACAATTGAATTCAATTATGAAACACTTTCCAACCGCCTCCGAGAGCTCGCGTTTCTCAATCGCGGCATTACGATCACTATTCGTGATGAGCGGGCTGAGGGACGCAGCCATTTGTTCCGTTACGAAGGTGGGATTGTCGAGTTCGTTAAGCAACTTAACGAGAATAAGTCTGTCATCAATCCTGAGCCCATCTATTTCCATCGAAAAAAACAAATAACAAAAACTACTCTCGATGGCAAAGAGGTGGTGGAGGATGTTGAGCTGGAAGTTTGTCTCCAGTATAATGAGACCTTTGTGGAGAACTTTTACTCTTTTGTAAACAACATCCACACGATCGAAGGTGGGACCCACGTCATTGGTTTCCGCAAGGCTCTCACAAGGACTATCAACGACTATGCTCGTAGAAATGATCTACTTAAAAAGTTAAAAGACAACCTCACGGGCGATGATTTGCGCGAGGGATTGACCTGCGTTCTTTCTCTGAAAATTTCAGATCCCCAATTCGAGAGCCAGACGAAAATCAAGCTGGGCAATACCGAAATTGCCGGTATTGTCGAGCAGGTTGTAAATGAAGCGCTCAGTGAGTACCTAGAAGAGAATCCTAAAATTGCGCGCAAGATTGTGGAGAAATGTACCCTTGCTGCCGAAGCGAGACTCCAGGCGCGTAAAGCCCGAGAAATGGTACGCAAAGGTGCACTGGAGGTTACAGCTCTCCCAGGCAAGCTAGCAGATTGCACAGAGAAAGATCCCGAACGAGCCGAACTTTTCATTGTCGAGGGCGACAGCGCCGGTGGGAGTGCCAAGCAAGGACGAGACCGTCACTTCCAAGCTATTCTCCCGTTGCGCGGTAAAATTATTAATACCGAACGAGCTCCCGTTTCGAAGGTTCTCAGTAACGAAGAGATCCGATCCCTTATCACTGCCCTTGGCACAGGGATCAAAGACAATTTCAATATTTCAAAACTGCGGTACGGCAAATGCATTATCATGACAGATGCCGATACCGATGGAGCTCACATCCGCACCCTCCTCCTAACTTTCTTTTTCCGCCACATGCCAGAGCTTATCGCACAAGGGCGCGTGTACATCGCTCAGCCTCCACTGTACCGCGTAAAACGCGGGAAAATGGAACAGTACCTCTTGCGCGACGAAGACAAGGACAGGTTCCTGCTTTCGCTAGGAACGGAAGATTCTGCGCTCTACGTTCGTTCCAATGGTGGGCATTTCCAGGAGCCGATCCGCAAAACAGAACTTCGAACCTTGCTTGAGCAAGTCATGGAACTTATGCAGCTTGACCGAACACTTCAGCGCAAGGGCACGTCGCTTCGCGAGTGTCTCCAGCAGAGAGAGCTAGATCCCCACAAACGTTTTCCGCTGGGGCTGTTCCTGGATGGGGATGTGCGAAGGTTCGCCTTCAGTGAAGAGGAATTTACCACTCTTTCGGAAGAGCTCGATGAGTCAGCTCTCCCACCTGAACTGCCAGCAACCGAAAGCAAAGAGGGACAAACCGAGTTAGATCTCGATGCAGCAGCCGAAGTGTCGCAGGACTATACCGAAGTGCGTCCCAAACGTTATGAGTGTGTTGATCTTCATGCCGAAATGCAAAGGGTCGCGGAGATCGTCAAATCCATAGAACGCAAAGGAATTCCTGCGATTTACTATGACGTCGATCCAGCAGAGAAATATAATCTGACGGACGATGACGCCATCTTCCGCATCGAGGCTGACAAGGAGGTCCGCTATGCTCATTCACTTCGCGACGTTTTTGCGGAGATCCAAGATCTGGGTAAGCGAGGAGTTACTGTCCAACGATATAAAGGTCTAGGCGAGATGAATCCTCAGCAGCTCTGGGAGACGACGATGGATCCTTCTCGCCGCACCCTCATTCGAGTCTCTCTTGATATGGAAGGCGGCAATTACGAGGCCGAAGAGCTATTCTCGATCTTAATGGGCGAAGATTGTTTGAAACGACGTCAGTTCATCCAGAAGCATGCCCCTGAGGTTAGAAATCTCGATGTGTGAGGGTGCTTCTCCGCATTAACGAAGCAAGGACACCCTTCTGATGGCAGGTGATAGCTTGACTTTCCATGGGGTCAGACTTTTTCCTCATAAAAGAGATCAAGTGGGGAACTAATTTGCTTGTCTTAAGCGATAGTTTGATTCGACCGTGAGACTTGAATCTTTCCAGCAGGAGTTAATGATAGGAAGCCATGGTTGACTTCTCAAAAATGATCGATGAGTCGCGGATTGTTGATCTCAAGGCGACGACAAAAGAGGAAGCGCTTCGAGAATTAGTGGACGTTCTTGCAACATCTCCCCTTGTTACGGACAAAGAAGAACTCCTCAAAGCGATTTTTGAACGAGAGAAGGTAATTTCGACTGGAGTTGGAATTGAAGTAGCACTTCCCCACGTAAAGATCCCCAGTGTGAAAGATTTTGTTATCGCGATCGGGCGCTCGCACAAGGGCATAGACTTCGACTCGCTCGACGACAAGCCTGTCTATATCATAGTTATGATTGGAGCTAATGACAAACAAGCTGGGGATTTCCTCCGAGTGTTAGCGCAGCTTGTCTTGAAATTGAAAAACCGCAACTTCCGCAAAGCAGTGATGTTCGCAAATTCTCCGAAACGAATCAAAGAACTCTTTTGTTCTGACGAAATCCCGCCAGACGATGAGGGATAAGAACAACCAGTGGGGGAGAACTAACCACGTGATGCGCCACGAGCCTGTGACAGATCTCTATATTCACGAAGTAAAGGAAGTTGCCGAATTCCTCGAGCAACGATTTGTCCGCGGTCCGCGAGTACTTGTCATAGCGGGAAGTGGTTTGGGCGGCTTCGTCCGAAGTGTCAAAGTTGATACCACCGTTTCGTATGCGGAGATTCCCCATGTTGGTGCCTCCACGGTAGCAGGTCATGCCGGCGTTGTTGTTCAGGGGAAAGTGGGAAAAAGTGACATTTTTCTGTTTAATGGGAGGCGACATCTTTACGAGGGCATCTCGCCTCAGGCGGCAACTCTGCTCCTTCGAGCTATGCTCGTTGCTTTTCCCATCCAGACCGTCATTATTTCGAATGCTGCAGGCGGACTGAATCCCACTTTCACCGTCGGCGATCTCATGCTGATATCTGATCACATCAACTGGATGTTTCGCAATCCGCTGATCGGAAGGAACGTGGACGAGTGGGGACCTCGTTTCCCAGATGCGAGCGAACTCTATTCTCGCGAGCTTCGTTCTCTTGCCAAAGAGGTAGCTTTGGAGATAGGGTTGTTACTCCGTGAGGGAGTTTATCTTGGTGGGCTAGGCCCGTCGTACGAAACCCGGTCAGAAGTGACGATGCTCCGATCAGTTTTCGGAGCCGACGCTGTGGGGATGAGTACGGTTCCTGAAACGCTCGTCGCTAATCACATGGGGCGTCGCGTTTTAGGTATTTCTTTCATCTCCAACCTTCTTACTGTGCCAGCTGTAACTACGCACGAAGAGGTGATGGAGAATGCTCGCCTCGTGGAAAGCAAATTTACACGCTTGCTTAGCGCTCTTGTTCCGCGACTGTCCTGACTTGTGATCGAGAACTGCTCGCGCTCGCGAGTGTGGTTCTCGTCGAACAAGAATAGATTCTCTTTGAGAAAACAGTGAATGAATTTTCACTGCGTGTGAAGCGTATTCATCGCGAACCCTCTGCGCGGTGAGGCGAGTCACCCGACGCCTGACTGGGCTGGGGGCCATTTCTAACGAGGGTGAAAAGTTATGAGCATTTCTGCCGAACGCAAAAAGCAGCTTATTAAAGAGTACGGTCGTCATGAAAACGACACAGGATCGCCAGAAGTACAGGTTGCGATCCTGACAGAGAGAATTCAGAATCTTACCGAGCATTTCAAGACCCACAAGAAAGACCATCATTCGCGGCGCGGTCTTCTCATGCTCGTTGGTCAGCGTCGCCGGCTCCTTAACTACTTGCGCGATCTCGATATTACGCGTTACCGCACGCTTATCGAGCGTCTGGGGCTTCGGAAATAACGTGGCGCGTGGACCTTTATTGACGAAATAATCAGAAAAAACGATGCGACAGAGGTTTTTCTTATCTCTGTCGCAATCTTTATTTTTTTGCCTTGTACGTTAAAATGTAACGCGGTGCCAGGTACGGGATGGAGGAAAGTTCCGCCAGCCGAGGCGGGACAAGTTCGGGCTTTTATGCTTCGATGGAAGCGTGGATTCTATCGAAACCTAAAATCCCGAAAGTTCCTCCGACCGATACCCTTGACACCACGTGACAATTAACACAAAGACTCATTGTCACAGGAAGGGTATTAAGACAATGTCGACAAACGCAACGGGTGCTTCACCCGTAACCGAAGTTCGTGTTCCTTTTGGACCAGATGAACTTATTCTCAGCACTGGCAAACTAGCCAAACAGGCAAATGGCTCAGTTGTTGCGACCGTTGGAGGAACGGTCGTACTTGCCTCTGTTGTCATGGCTCCTCCGCGGGAGGAACCTCTCGATTTCTTCCCCCTAACGGTTGACTACCGTGAAAAACTTTATGCAGCTGGACGCATCCCCGGAGGGTATTTCAAACGTGAAGGACGTCCGACAGAACCAGAGATTCTTCGGGCACGCCTCATCGATCGTCCTCTGCGTCCGCTGTTCCCAGATGGTTTTTCCCGTGAGGTCCAAGTTTACGTTAGCGTTTTGTCTTTCGACGGGAAGAACAATGCCGATGTAGTGGGACTATGTGCAGCTTCCGCCGCTCTGCTTATCTCTGACATCCCCTTCGAGAAAGCATTGGGTGGCGTGCGCGTGGGGTTCGACGGGAAGGACTTCATTCTGAATCCCACCTATGAGCAGCTTGAAAACTCCAAATTGGACCTTGTGGTTGCCGGTACATACAACGCGATCACGATGGTCGAGAGCGGAGCCCAAATGCTCACAGAGGAGCAGATGCTCGACGCACTCCGTTTTGGCCATCAGGCTATTCAGCGCATTTGTGAGGTGATGGAGCAGCTTAGGGCTAAGGTGGGGAAAGAAAAAGTTTCCTTTGAAAAGCCTGCAAGAAACTTAACCCTCGAAGAGAAGATCCGTCAGCTTTCTCTTCCCAAGTTCGCCAAAATAGCAGAAATCTATGAAAAGCACGAGCGTAGCGAGGCGCTCGAAGAGGCTCGTGATGAAATAATCGATGCTCTGAGCGACGAGTACCCTGACGTCAAGGAACTCATGAAAAGTGTTTTCGAAGACGAGTACTCGAAAGCCATGCGTCAGAGGATTCTTGAAACAGGAGTGCGCGCTGACGGTCGCAAGCTGAACGAGATCAGACCAATCAGCGTTGAGGTCGACGTTTTACCGCGAACACACGGCAGCGCTCTCTTCACTCGTGGCCAAACGCAGTCGCTTGGTGTTCTTACTTTGGGAACGGGCGAGGATGCCCAGGAAACCGATTATCTCGACGAAAAAGGGGAAAGGCATTTCTACCTTCACTACAATTTCCCGTCTTTTAGCGTTGGGGAAGTACGTCCAGTGCGTGGCCCGGGGAGGCGCGAAATCGGGCACGGCCACCTTGCTCAGCGCGCCATCGAACCTGTTATTCCTGATCGAGAGAAATTCCCTTACACGATCCGACTGGTGAGCGAGATACTCGAATCGAATGGCTCTTCCTCCATGGCAAGTGTGTGTAGTTGTGTTTTAGCTCTCATGGATGGGGGAGTGCCAATTACCGAACCAGTTGCGGGCATTGCAATGGGGCTCATCAAAGAAGGTGACCGCTACGCAGTGCTTAGCGACATCATGGGACTCGAGGACCATTTGGGCGACATGGATTTCAAGGTGGCTGGGACTCGGGAAGGGATCACTGCTCTTCAAATGGACATCAAGATCGAGGGTGTCACGTTCGATATTATGGAGAAGGCTCTCCACCAAGCTCGTGAGGGCAGGCAATACATTCTCGACAAAATGTGCGAAGTCTTGCCTGCTCCACGCGCAGAGCTGAAACCGTGGGCGCCGCGCATTCAGATGATTCAAATCAATCCCGAAAAGATTCGTGACGTCATCGGAACAGGCGGCAAAATCATTCGGGAAATCATTAGCCAGACGGGTGCAAAAATCGATATCGAGGACAGTGGCAAGGTTTACATCGCTAGCGCAGACAAAGCGGCGATGGACCGTGCCATCCAATGGATCCGGGATCTGACGGCTGAAGCTGAGGTCGGTCAGATCTATACTGGCAAGGTGACCCGCATCGAGGATTTTGGAGCATTCGTTGAAATTCTTCCAGGAAAAGATGGGCTTGTTCACATCAGTGAGCTCGAACCCAGGCGTGTCGAGCGTGTCGAGGATGTGTGCAAACTCGGTGATGAGATGCAGGTCAAGGTCATTGGAATTGATGAGAAGGGCAAGATTCGCCTCTCTCGCAAGCAAGCCATTTATGGCGATTCTCCGACAACTGGAAGAGAAAGCGGAGGTGGAGGGAGACGTTCGGATAGCCGGCAGGGCGGAAAACGTCCGCATGGCGAAGCTCAGTCTCGTGGTCGCCATGAAAGACGGTCGGAAAGTGACCGATCGTCCCATGAAAAACCCCGCACTGTGCCCTACACTGAAAAGATAGATATTCGCCGTCCTGCGGCTCCTCCTGCAGGTTCACAGTCAGAAGAAAAACAGTCGCCGGGCAGTAGGCGTTTCAGTGAGGAGATTGACGACGAGCTCCACAGCTAACTCGTCGTAGTTATTTCTAGAAACTTCATTCTTCGACGGTGGGAACGGCAGTGTGCAAAAAGAGTTCTCACCGTTGTTTTTTTTGCTAGTTGTGTTTCTCTCGATTACTGACAAGATGGATCTTACATAGAATGTTCCTTTGCCCATGCGGATGATCGTCACTTTTTGATTGCCTAACAGGCTCGGCTGCGCTACATCGCAACTTGCCTAGCTGGGATACATAGTGAGTGAGTTTGCCCAGAAGTAAAGGAGGGTGAGAGGCTGCAGGTGCTTGCTCTGTGGGAGGAAGTGCGGAAAAACTGTGCATTACATTAAGTGCATAGAGATTACTCCGCAGCACTCCTGCAAGGTAAAAGGAGTCTGGGGGTCATGGATAAAAGATGCATCGAATGCAATGTTCCGATAGGGGTGCCGGGGCTTATAGTGGCAATGGAACAGCGCGAGCATTTTGCTCTAACGCGGCATACCTACCAGTGCGATAATTGTGCCATCAAGCTTCTCAGCTTTATCGATAGAACAGCATCCGGAAGCCGACACTATCATCAGTGTGTAAACTGCATTTACTGCGGAAGTAACCTTCCGATTGCTAGGTTTCGGTTTCAGATAAAAGACCATCCGATGCGCCACGTCGCTGTATGCGAAGCCTGCTATAATCTGTTGCGCGAAGACCTTCTGCGAGACTTTCCCTCCCTGGTAGGTTTCATAGAACAAGAATGGCATACGCGGGGGTTGAAAAAAAATGTGCGCATGCCATGGCAGATAGGTTCGTACGTGCGAGTTCGTGGCTCGGCTGGCGCAGCTAAACGTTTTACTGGTCAAGTGGGAAAAATTGTGGGGTTCCGCGCACTTGTGCAACCGTGGTACGGGTATACGGTCGTGTTCCCTGATGGGAAACAACAGTTCTTTCATGAACGAGATCTCGAGCAGGTGGCAACCCCTGATTTCGAAACAACTTCTCGCCTTAAAAACATAACATAATAGCATTATTATGGGCGTGTGGGGACTTGGCGAGAGAGTTAAATGCCTCTTTCTTAACAATGGGGCACTTAACGAAGGAGAGGACATGTCGGGTCGCGAGCGAGAGCCGCTGCTTTGTAACGTTCTGCGGCTCCGTCCTCCCCATTCTGCTTCGCTGCTAATGAAGCCATAGCATAAGCGAGTGCGCTGCCATTGGAAACTTCGATCGCTCGACGGAGCTCTTCCAAAGCTCTTTGCTGAGTTTCCGGCGCCCGCATCGCCGTTAAGAACTTGTTCATAGCCAAAGGATTGGCAAACTGGAATGCTTTTGATTGCACCGAATCTGCACACATTTCTTTTCGGGCGAAAATCATATAGTCGTCATCAAAGAAAAGAAGAATCCACCGCGGATCCGCAGCAAGTCGGTTAGCGAGATGAGTGGGCTCTCCTATTGCATCCCGAGTTTCAATGGCAAAAGTGTTAATGCCATATTTTACGCAGGCCATATCGATGCTCATTCGGTTTTCTTCGATCGCAAGATAATCCGCCCATACAGATGGATCGTAAACATCAAGGCGTCCGTCTATGAATACGGGGATTTGAGGACTGAGGTGGTAAAGAAGATAACCTCCCATCGCATAGCTATTGAATAGTTTCGGCGGTGTGGGCACTTGGGCTAAATATTCCGTGGGAATGCACGGGAGCGTGCGAGCATTTACGCCAAAAGTTGGAAGTCCTTGGCCGCTTTCAAGGATGCCATAGTATTGGAGCAAACATATCGCGATCGGTCCTCCCATAGCAGCCGACCGTGCAAAAACGACCCTCCTCTTAAGAATCTCCGATAGGTTCGACAGGAAGGGGAGAATGAGCACAGGTATTCCGGTGGCGTAAAGGCCGCCCTGTCGCCGCTGCCATAATGCGAAGAGGAGAAAAAAAGCCGCAACGAATAGAGGCCAACGTGTTTTTTTTGAGCGTGAAAGACGATAAGCGACAACAAAGAAAAGTCCAAGAAGAAAGAATCCCACATAAGTGGGCCAAGGAAGATTAAAACCAGGCAAATAGATCAAAGGCATCCACTCGAAGACGAGCGTGCGAACGCCGGGAATCGCCTGAATCTTTCCAGCGAGCATGGCGAAGCGAAAACCATAAGGGTTGAGTATCCAGGCGAGAGAAAGAGCTGCTCCTGCCGCAAAGAGAATTTTAGCTCGGGGGGCGGTCAGTTCTACCTCGTGGGTTACAATCATTGCGATGAACGAGATCCAAAACGTTATAATACCAGCTAGGAACCCTGCATGGAAATTCGCCCACAGAGCGATAATGAGAGGCATCGCCACTGCGCCGATTATCCTGAAGTGCCGAGAAGTTTGACGGGAAAGATAACTCACTAACAGAAGGAAATACGGAAGAAAAAGAAGGCTCCACAGGTCAGGTCTCGGGTTGAATCGGAGATACGCTGCCAGGAGGGAACTGAGCAACACGAGGAGCATTGGTTCGCCCCATCCCGTGCGTTTCAACCCAAAAATGTAAAGTGGGAGATAAAGCGCACTTAGAAGTGCTGTCATCATGAGCGCAAGGCCGGGAGGACCCCAATGGGAGAATATCCATTGTAAAAGGACAGAGCTTGCCCATCCAGATGAAATCCATTCTCTCCCTGCTGCTGTGTGAGAGAAAACATCTGTCCGCGGAATTTCTCCATGCTCCAGAACATAGCGACCAAACGCCATATGGAACCAACAGTCGGGATCTGAAATCGGACGAACAGTAAGGAAGACTATAACAATTAACAGTAATACCGGGTAGACAAACCAGTCGAGAGCTCTGGTGAGCGAGTGTGTATGAACGAGGACTGTTTCTCCTCCCCGGCTTCTTGTCGAACGGCTCCCATCCTCATTCGTTGTTCGATGGTTCACTTGTCGCCTTCGCGACATTCTCAAATTGCCTTCCTGATAATCACTCTATCGAGCAAATTAAGTCCCAAGCACGCCTTGGCATTTCCCAAGTTGACGCCAATTTCCAAGGTCCCCATGGAACCCCAGTATACGACCGGCATCCCTGGTGCAACGTCACTAAAGGTGTTGTCTATCTTGGTGAATTCATATTTCCCAACGCTAATGCGGATTGCGTCAGTGTCCGACGTCTGCTGCTTTTTGGATCGTTTTCGACCGAATACTTCCTCGAAAAGATCGCGGCTAATATTCGTGACGGCGTTTCCAAACCGGTCAAAGTATATGATATGCCCCTCGAGTGCCTCTTTACTGAAAGATGGGGTTGCTACGGAAAGATGGAAACACTCAGTTTTTTGGGGAGCAATTTCTTCTAAGGGAACTCCACGTGCAAGATGAGCAGCAACGGGGGCAAAGATGTCGCGGCCATGAAAGGTCGAGCTCACGACGTCGAGAAAGTACTTGGAGTTCGAAATGAGGCGGCATTCCCATTCCTTGGAATTCCGGAGGACGAGGCTAAGAAGGCCATTGTTCGGAGCGACATAGTATCTGCCGTCAGCGTGAACAACTATTGGCTCTCGTACCGACCCTACACCAGGATCCACGACGGCAGCAAATATCGTTCCCTCGGGAAAACAACGGTGAACCGCATTGAGAAGAAGAGCTCCTTCGGCCACCGCATGAGCTGAGACATCGTGAGTGATATCGACAATTAGGGCAGTCGGATGAATCGAGAGGATAACACCCTTCATGGCACCTACGTACCACCCATCCCAACCGAAATCGGTGAGAAGTGCAATAGGAGCACAAGTGGAATGCGAGGGGCGTTTTGACGATGTGTGGCGACCCTTAGTAGCCATGTTTTGCTTACTCCTCCTGCGAACGCGTTGAAAGACTTCGGGTGGTGTGGCTGTCATCAACACCTTGAGAAAGAGGCGCTGTGGAAGTCGTGGGAGTTAGAGGTCCAGACAGCGACGGTAGTCGTGTTTGAGAGACAGGATTCGAAGTTTCCCCTACCTCGCTCTTTTGGGAGATTGTCGAAGATGTTGTGAGTAAGACGCTGGTGGTATTATGGGGCGTGCTCGTCATTTGCTCTGACGAACTTGTTTGACCCAGAAGTGAGATAGTGAAGGTTGTTTGAGTTGCGCTGGTTTTTCTGAAACGAGATTCTGGCACCGAAGAAGGTGAACTTAGGGATCTATCGTCATCAGATGTTTCTATCTTCATCTCGTCGTTCACTGGTGTAGGGCGCTGTCGTTCAGCGACACGCGAGCGGGTTGTTAGTGCATCACCGCGGAAAATTTCTATTTTGGGCACCCCTTGAGCGCTGAACACACGAAGTGGTTGAGCGCCAAAGTGCAATGCGCGCTCACGATTGCCAAAGAACCCCTGGCGGACTTGCAGAATGTAATAGTCATAAGGCTCTAGGGCTGATACGTAGGTAGCATCATCGGAGAGCAATCCCCATCCTTGATAATTGAGGAAAACCAGTTCGTTGAGTGCAAGCGGCTTGAACTTTGTGCCGGGTTGCGATAGTTCATTCAGGTAGTCGATGACCTCTTCATTGACACTTTCTCCCCAGTAGCTTGTTTCGAATCCTTTTTCATACGCACCCCGAGCCCCGCCGACCAAAGCGTTAAAGTAATTTAGCTCATCAGGATGAACAAGCTTCAGGAGCCATGCGTTGTATCCGATACACGTAACGGTGGCGAGGAAGATCACAAGACGGAGGCTTTTTCGCGACCGAAGACTAAGGTTAGACTTGGTTCTGACGTAGTTCAACAGGTTCCCGTAAGCTCCTCCACCCATGAGGGCTAAGAACGGGAAAGCAGCGAAAAAGAGCCTTTCACCATCATACTTGGGCGCTCGAGGCAAGCTGCAGACCCCAATAATGGTAGCAGCGATCAAGAAATATAACATCGGAACAGAACGGCGGCGCCACTGCCACAATGTTATGAGGGCCCCCGCCACAATCAGAAGGAGTGACCACACTGGAACGCATATTCCCGTAATGACGAGCGGATAATGCCACGGCGCCGGTGGGCCGTAGATATAGCCCCACATCTGGCCCATGTAAAACACTGCAGTGTTTTGATGTGATGCATAAAATTTCACGTACTCGGCAAGGCGTACGAGCGGATCATACCATAACCATGGCCACAGCGCAAAAGCAAAAAGTGGAGAAAGAACGAAGATCGCAAATATATTCGAACCGTAATCTCTCCGGTGGTACAATTGCCCCCACAAAAGGAGAGGTAGTGGGAGAAAGAGTGCCGTGACTTTTGTGTCAAATGCCAAAGCATAGGCGAAGGCACCGACCACCGCCATCCACCCACGCTGGATACCTGCCAGATAAGCCCATACGAGAAACACAGTGGTAAAAGCGAAGAGGGTTTCAGAAGCGGCAATGTGAGCATGGCCAAAGACTCGGGGCATCAACCAATACATGAGTGCTCCTAGGAAGCCTCCTGCGCGTCCGTATGTCCGTGAACCAAGGATGTAGAGCAGAGCGACGGTCAGTCCGAAGACGACCGCAATAGGCAAACGCATTGCGATCATCTCGGGAACATTGTAACCGGCAAGGAACGTCAGACCCAATCCAATAACCATCTTTGGAAGTGGAGCAACTTCCGGATGCAGAGGATCTTCGCCTGTCATCTGTAGTCCCCATGCACTGTCGATTGCGCGAGGATCGAGAAGGCCAGGCTTGCCCTGGAGAAAATCCCACACCCATTGGCCTGCACTTGCTGCGGGGCGTAGGTAGAGAGCTTCGTCCCACGAGTGGCCGATACCTCGATAAGAGAGGGCGACAGAAAAGAATGCACCCACGCAGAGCATCAATGCGAGAAGGAAATCGAGAAGGCGTGTCCGTGTGGCGAAGTAAACGTCGGATTGCGATGTGCTCGTTGTCTTCTTTGGTGACACATCAAGCCCCGGGATGGTTGTTGGCTTGACTGGCGCATCGGCATTCAAACCTATGACGCGCAGCCGTTGCTGCGGTAAACCTACTGTTTCCGCAGAACGTACAGGTTTTTCTCCAGTGGCTCCTTCCCCATTTGCGGCAATGTCTTGTTTCGGACGATTCGTTTTTCGTGGCATAAGTTCCTCAAGAGAAGCACAGGTCTTTCAGCTCAAGTTGCAAATCTTCTGTTCCAAAGTACGTGTTGATTGAAGGCGTAAAAACTATGTCGAAGTGTGAGCCTGCTTGTTCCTGAAGGGGCCCAATAAGCTCCCCTAGATTGTAACCGATGACATCGAATTTCGCACCGTTACTCGCAACCGCCAATCTAATGTGATTGCGTTGAGCTCCTACCAATTGGGGAGACGAAGCGAGGCGAACTCCCTCCATAGACAAAACCACTGGCGGATTGCTGTCGCCAAATGGCTCGAGTGTTTTCAAAGACTTTACCAAATCGATGTCGAGCTCGTGAGGCTCAACCGATGTGTCAATTGTTAACTCGGGCACGAGATCATCAGGCTCCAGGTGCATATGGGCATATGAGTTTATTGCATCTCGAAAAGAATCAATGTTTGCAGCCGTAAGGCTAAGCCCAGCTGCCTGAAGGTGCCCCCCATACTCGAGAAGGTGATCCTTTACTGCCTCAAGGGCGCTGAGGAGATTGAACGAAGCTGGACTTCTTCCCGAACCATGAGCTACCTCGTCTTCCACGGAAATAACGATTGCGGGTCTGTGGTAGAGTTCCGCCAAACGTGTTGCCGCTACGCCGATAATTCCTCGGTGCCACTTGGCGCCCGGGACAATGAGAACAGGCTCATCCTCCAACGACAGATGCTTATCCACATATCGCCGACACATCTGGAAGAGCTGCGCTTCCAATTCGCGGCGTTTCAAATTTAATGTGTCCAGCTCATAGGCAATGGCACGTGCTTCTGTATCGTCCTGAGCTGTGAGCAGTTGCACACAGATTGCTGCATGATCGATGCGACCAGCAGCATTCAGTCGTGGAGCAATCTGAAAAGCCACCGTTTGTGAAGAAAAATCTCTAGGGAGGCTCCACATGTCGAGCATGCTGCGGATTCGCACAGATGGAGAACTTCGCATTTGTTCCAGGCCGTAAGTGACCAGAGCTCGATTTTCGTCGAGAAGAGGTGCTTGATCTGCAATTGTCCCTATAGCGACAAGATCCAATACGGAGCGGAGAAATTCTCTCCCTTTTTCGGGCGGGGTTCCGAGATACTTGAGTAAACCGTGCGCGAATTTAAAAGCAACGCCTACGCCCGTGAGAAATTTACACGGGTAAGGACAGTCCCGACGGTTAGGATCGATCACAGCAACTGCATCGGGCAAGGTGTCAGCTGGTTGATGGTGGTCGGTGATAATAAGGTCGATATTTCTTCGTCGAGCTTCCTTAGCTTCCTCGATTGCCGTGATGCCGTTGTCAACGGTGATAACAACCTTCGTCCCTTGTTTCGAGAGTTCGGCGAGAGCATCTTTTTGAAGACCGTAACCTTCCTCCACGCGGTGCGGAATATAGTATTCAACATCATGGTCGAGGAAGCGGAAAAGGTGAACCAACAGAGCAGTGGCAGTGATGCCGTCTGCATCGTAATCGCCGTAGATAACGATCTTTTCGCGGCGCCGGACCGCTTCAGCGCAGCGTTTTACAGCTGGCTCCATGTCAGCGAGAAGGAAAGGATCGTGAAGAGTCGCTAGTGCTGGACGAAGGAACTTATCCAGTGCCTCTGAAGGAGCTTCGTGAAGCCGAGCAGCAATAATTCGCGATAGGAGCGGCGAAAAACCGTGGCGTGTAGCGAGATCCGTTGCGTGCTGGCTATTAATCGTTCTGTATTTCCAGCGGAACGGTCGCTGTATTCTTTTGTGATATTTTCTCCGGATCAATTTCATGGTTGTTTGGTCGCCACTGATTCATTTATCTTTGTCTCGAACACGTGTTCGTCAAGTGTCACCACAGATTGAAAAGCGACCAGCCAAAATTTCTCCTCTGAAATGGACTCGCTGGTAGATGCTCGTCTTTCATGCACTTCTCAGGCTTGCTCCACCATCAACAGGTATGACAGCTCCAGTAATGTAATCGCATTCGATAAGAAAACTAACGGTCTGTGCAACGTCTTCTGGGGTGCCAATTCGTTCGAGGGGCACTCGTCTTGTTATTTTCTCCCGCGTATGCTCACTTACGTTTTCATTGAGCAAGACAGCTCCCGGCGCGACAGCGTTTACGCGTACCCACGGAGCAAACTCCAATGCAAGCGAACGCGTTACCATTTCCAGGGCAGCTTTGGATGCCAGATAAGGTGCGTAATGCCGGTATGGTGCCTGAACGTTGGCGTCGGAGATGTTGATGATGATCCCCTTTTTACGCTTAACCATTTGTCTGCCGTACTCGGTTGCCAGAATCGCGGGAGCAAAAAGGTTTACCGCAAAAACGTCGCTCCATACCGTCAAGTCGATCTGATGGATTGGGGTTCGTGGGTAAACGGATGCGTTGTTAATGAGAACGTCGAGGTCAGGAATGGATGTCGCAAGTTCGTGGAGCTGTGCTGCTTGTGCTAGGTCAGCTTGGATGAGATTCACCGCCATTCCCTTATTACAGAGCTCCGTGGCCAGCGATTGGGCTTCAGCTTCGGAATTGTTATAGTGAATATAAACCTTTGCACCGAGGGAGGCGAGGTGCTGGACGATCACCCTTCCTACTCTTTTGGCTCCGCCTGTCACGAGAATGGTGCTGCCATCGATTTTCATAATGACTATCTTTGTGTCCTTACGCCGGGGTGGTCAACAATTGCTGCTTTCGGTGGAGCCGATTTTTCTCGTAGACAGGCAGTATGTTGCTATCGCCACTGTAACAATCATGGATAATGGCAAACCGCGTCCAGCGGTGTTTTTTGATCGCGATGGAACTATCTGCGAGGAGGTTGGCTATCTTTCCTCGCCCGACCAGCTTGTTCTGATCGAGGGAGCTGCAGAAGGTATTCGAGATCTGAACAGTGCGGGAATACTTGTTGTGATTACAACCAACCAGTCTGGTGTCGCACGTGGGTATTTTCCCGAGGATGTTGTGGAAGCCGTTCACGAGAGAATGCGGAAGCTACTCTCTGCCCAAGGAGCGCGTGTTGACGCTATTTACTATTGCCCTCATCATCCAGAAGGAATTGTGGGTGCTTTACGTATCGACTGCCAATGCCGGAAACCGAAGCCTGGCATGATTCATCGTGCGGCTGCTGAGCTTCCCGTTGACCTGGCATCATCTTATGTTGTGGGGGATAAGCTTTCGGATATCGAATTTGGGCAAAGTGCGGGCTTGAAAGCGGTACTTGTCCGGACCGGATATGGCCGCGAGGAAGAAAAGAAATTGACGCAAGACGTGTCGCGGAAACCAGATTACGTAGCTGACGAGGTCTACCAAGCAACGCAGTGGATTCTCACCGATCTCAAAAAGAGAGGAGTAGTTCGATTTTGACGACTAAACGATATCCTTTCCGTAAGCTTGTGACTCTCGAAGAGGCAGTGGAAATCCGTGAGCAGCTGAGAAAGCAGAACAAGAGAGTGGTGTTCGCAAACGGATGCTTCGATGTGCTCCACGGAGGCCACATTTCATATCTCACAGATGCGCGGAACCAAGGCGATTGCCTTATTGTGGGAGTCAATTCTGATGCTAGTGAGCGGGCACTGAAGGGACCGTCGCGGCCGATATATAACGAGGCTGCGAGATTGGAGATTCTGGATGCACTGCGGTGTGTCGATTACCTCATTCTTTTTGATGATCTTACGGTTGAGCCCTTGCTTCGTGCGTTGCGGCCCGATGTGCACGCGAAAGGTACAGACTACACGAAAGAGACAGTTCCCGAGCGGGCAATTGCCATAGAGCTTGGGTTCGAGACCTACATCGCTGGCGCTCCGAAAGAAAACTCGTCACGTGACGTTATCTCGACTGTGCTTGAGCGTTTCGGGTCTTCGGCTCAGAAAAACGATGAATGATAGCGGTGTAAAGCCTCGGCGTATCCTCATCGTGAAGCTCAGTGCTGTCGGCGACGTCGTTCACGCTTTACCGGCTCTCAATGCTCTGAGAACGTGTTTCCCAGAGGCTACTATTGGTTGGGTCGCTCATCCTGGTCCAGCAAGCCTCCTCGAAGGGCATCCTCAGCTTGATCACCTCTACAAGCTTCCTCGTCCTCGCGGAGTAAAAGAAGCCCTGAGTTCCGTTAAAAACTTGCGCAAGGCTTTGTGCGACGCAGGACCATGGGACGTTGCGATCGATTTCCAAGGACTTACGAAAAGCGGGCTGGTAAGTTGGCTGAGCGGAGCCCGGCAGCGTATAGGATTTCAGGGGGCAGCCTCGCGTGAGGTGAATGCGCTGTTCATGACTACGCGCGTTCCTACAACAGCAGAATCTGTTATACATATGAATTTGCAGTTGCTCGCCCCCTTGGGATGTCACGCAACAGAAGCTCGAGCGGTTCTCATTGCCCACGAAGATGATAGAGAATACATTCGACGGTGGGCTGAGGATTTTGGCTTTACTGGTGAACGTTTCTTTGTCCTCGACTCATTTGCTGGATGGGAGACAAAGCGTTGGCCACGAGCGAGATGGGTACGCGTTGCCGCTGAGGTGCGCAAGCAATATGGTTTACCAACACTTCTCTTTCATGGCCCGGGTGAGCAAGAGGAGGCACACCAGCTTGCGGCGGAAATCTCTGACTCGGGGGGAACAGCAGTGGTCGCCCCCAAAACGACTTTGCGCCAGTATATCGCATTACTCGAGCAGCATGCCGCTCTAATGGCAGGGGGCGACACTGGTCCCATGCACATTGCTGCGGCTTTGGGCATTCCCACCGTGGCGCTGTTTGGCAGCTCGTGTTCGCGGCGCAACGCGCCAGCTTTTTCCAATGCACGCTTCGAGGCCATTCAAGATTTCTCCCAGCCGTGTGCCGGAACTTTCTGGCGTAAATGCTCTCACCATGCACCGGGGCATTGTATGGATGGAATTACTGAAGCCGAGGTCCTTGAGGCGGTGGCAAGGCTGCTATGCAGCTAGCGCCTAAAAACCCTGCCGTAGTAAAGATTCACATCTCGTTGCGGGGTTGAATGTGAATGCTCGCCGTTCTTATGGGTAATAGCCGCTTGGCATCACTTGAGTTTGGAGAATGCACCGTACAGAGGTCTTCAGGTGGCCTCGACGCCGGTGTAAAGGGAGATTTGGAATGCGAAAAGGAATTCATCCAAAATATACGTTTGCGAAAGTGACCTGTGCGTGCGGTGCCACCTTCACTACGCGCTCGACACGCGCGGAGTATCGATTAGAGATATGCTCGAATTGCCATCCTTTCTTCACTGGTCAGCAGAAGTTTGTTGATACAGCTGGCCGCGTCGAGAAGTTCCGTCAGCGTTATCAGAAGGCTGGCGAAGCCGAAAAGTCATAAATTATTCTTGGTTTTGCCATAAAATTTGAAGCAGGAAAAGTGTGCCTGAGCGGCAGCTTTTCCTGCTATTTATTATGGAACCCTTTGCCCTCTTTCCTATGCAGATTCACCTCCGCTGTTGGCAAAAGTCTTGCTTTTGTGTGGCTTTCTGCAATAGTGTCCTTTGATGAGACGGAGGTCTTTAAAATCATGAACTTGAACACAACGGCAACATCTCGTGGATGGAGAGACGGGGTTCTGTATTTGGTCACATCCTTGCTGTTTGTCACGGCTTTATCCCATGCTCAGGAGCAGGGGGGAACCTCTGCTTCGTTGCAGGCAGTGTCCAGTGAAAGGACAGCGGAAGTCACTGACCAGAAAAAGGACAGTGAGACCACCGCGCCTGTTTTTGTTCCTGAAGAAGTTCAGGATACAGGGGGACGCTGGATCATCCCCGAAGGAACAGCAAATGAGCTTGCTGTGCGTCAGAAAGAGAAAGAGCAACCGTCGGTTTCTTCATTGCCACAGGAAACAAAGTCCGAACCACAGTCACAGGAAATGTCCACCGAACAGCAGGCCACTCCTGCTGCTTCGAAGGAAAGTTCTCAGTTACCTGAAAAACCCCAGCCGCAAAAGAAATCTGTGGCAACAGAAGAAAGGCAGGTGGCCCCTGACTCTGATGCTCGCGAGAGTTCCAGAAAGACAGAGTCGCAGGCGGAAGACAGTGCATCAGTGCCGCCTCGACCGACTCAAGTGACAGTACGCGGTAGGGTAGAGAGCGTGAGGGTTTTGCCCAAGAATGAGCTCGAATTGACGGTCAAGAGCAAGCAGCTAGGACGCGTTCAGGTTCTTGTATCTCCCCTCGATGTCCAACGAGTTCCTGGTAAGGGGAGGAACATCAATGTTCGCGGGTACCTCATTCGGGAGGGGCGAGAAGGACGTACTGTCCGTGCAATGGAAATCGTGTCTCCCGATGACTGACAAGTGGAAAGGGAGAGAAAACTGTCGCACCGACCAGCTGCAGCTGCAGGGCAGCGCTGTCGCATATACTTCAAGAGTGGCCATTGTGTAGGAGAAGTGAATGGAATTCTGTTTAGAAACAGTGAAACTCGAGTGTCTCCCGCCGCGTTCGATATGTCAGAAAGCTGGATGCACGAAGCCAGCCATATATGATACTCCTTTCTGCTGGGATCACGTTCCCGACCGTGTCGAGTTGCGGAATAAGATTCTTTCTGCTGCCCGCCAACCGGGCGGAGTAGCGGGAAAGTGTTTGGCTGGGATCGACTTTAGCCGCTGTAATCTTGCGGGAGCGAACCTGTCGTTTAGTGACATTTCAGAGGCAGATTTCAGAGAAGCAAATCTCCAGTGTGCTCGGCTCGATCATGTGTTTGCTGAGAAGACCTGTTTCGACGATGCCGATCTGTCGGGGGCATCTCTTATGTTTGCTTGCCTCGGGTGCTCTTCGTGCCATCGGACAAAGTTCACTGGATGTGTTGCTGAAAACGTGAATTTTGTTGGAGCTTCACTTCGAGAGGCAGACTTCTCCCGTGCACATCTTTTTTATTCACGGTTTGGGAAAGCTGATTGTACAGGGACAAACTTTAGGGGTGCTGATATTGAGAGAGCCATTTTCCGCGCCACAATACTACGCCAAGCAGAATTCAGTGAGGCACGAGGCACCGCAGTCTTTGACAACGTGATTCGATAGGCGCAGTTATTAAAGAATGATGATGCCACTTCTGCTAACCGTGTGACGAGCGGGGACGAAGCTGATACTCGTTTATTTTGTTCCGCAGCGTGTTGCGATGCACACCCAGCGCTTCTGCAGCTTTGCCCTGATTCCAGTTAAAGTATTCGAGGACTCGCAGGATATGTTCCTTTTCGACTTCTGCTAATGGTGCCATTCGAGTGGATGATTCACTCTTTCTTTTCTTATCGAAATCAAAATTTTGGTGAACTAAGAAGGAGAAGTCCTTGTCTGTGAGTATTTGTTCTGTTGTGAGAATGACGGCGCGCTCAATGGCGTTAGCTAACTCGCGTATGTTGCCTGGCCAGGTGTAACGTTCGAGGAGGATGAGCGCTGACGAATCCAACCCAATAATCTCTTTCCCACTTCGACGCGCTGCTTTCCGGATAAAGTAGTCTGCCAAGGGACCAATGTCTTCTTTTCGTTCCCTCAGTGGAGGTAGATGAAACTGAATAACATTAAGCCGGTACCAGAGGTCTTCCCTAAAACGCTTCTCGCGAACAGCTTCTTCGAGATCCACGTTTGTTGCTGCAATAATTCTCACGTCGGCTTCTCTCAACTGAGAGCCGCCTACTCGGTAAAAAGTGTGAGACTGCAGAAAATGAAGCAGCTTTGGCTGAAGGGAGAGATCAAGATTTCCAATCTCATCGAGGAAGAGAGTCCCTCCATGAGCTGCCTCAATTTTACCGCGAGTTGTTTGTGTGGCACCAGTGAAAGCTCCCCGCTCGTAGCCGAAAAGCTCACTCTCAAAAAGGTTTGCAGGGATTGCGCTACAATTGAGAGCAACGAACGGACCATTACGTCGTGGACTGGCCTCATGAATCGCTCGTGCGAGTACTTCTTTTCCCGTACCGCTTTCTCCGGTGATGATAACGCAGGCGTCGGACGAGGCGACTCGCACAGCTTGTTCGAAAATGGCTCGCACTTTCAAATTTCTCGACGGGACTACATCTAGCCCAGTGTCATCGGGCAATCGCGTCTCAAGGAAGTCGACGAGTTGCGCACTCTTGACCAGGACGCTCGTCATTTTTCCCAATGCCGAGAAAAGCGCGAGATCTTTCAGAGAATAACCCGCTTCGCCAATTTTCTCAACGACCATCACTCCCAGCGCTGCACTTCCTGCCAGAATTGGTGTGCTCATGATCGTCAGTCCCTGTTCGAACTCCGGTGGAGTGCTCGACCCACCTTCACTTTGCCCCGACAACGGGATACGACGAAGATGTTCAGGACGCTCATACGATAAGTAAGGACGTTTCTCCTCATACGCTACACTGACTGCTTGTTTGTTGAGATACGTGGCAGAGTGTTCGGGAAGGCAAAGGACGGTACGAAGTTTTCCCGTGACTCGTTCTCGGAGAAGCAACGCTGCCCGATCAGCGCTAAAAAGCTCCATGAGATGTGTTACGAGGCTCCGGGCAAGGTTTTCTGTGGTAGCTGGGGCAAGTGCAAAAATATCTCCTAGCTTGGCAAGCATTTCCACGAGAGACTTTTCGACTTCTCCCAGAACCTCCTCTGGTTCTCCCGGGACCATTTCCTGGGTCACGTCTTCGGATGTATAGTAAATTGCCCGGGAGTCAGAGCACCAGGCGTGTTCGATTCTCAGGTCTGGATTAAAAAGGAGGCGTGTGGCTCCTATCTGAATTTCATCGTTCTTGAGCAGCGTCTTTTCTTTAACTCTAATGCCATTGATCAGAATGCCGTTGCGAGAGCCACAATCTCGGATTTTGAAAGAGAAGCGTTCTTTGACGATTTCAGCGTGAACTCGTGAGACGTTGGGGTCGTGCAAAACGATTTCGTTTTCCGCGTCGCGTCCCAGCCGAGTGATTTCTCCCAATTCGAATGTTCGGCCAATGTCTGGACCTTGAATGACCAGCAGCCGTGACGGCGACGAAACGTTTGGTTGACTAACCATGTCTGTCATGATCAGCATTCTTTTCCAAGAAAAACAAAACTGAGGCGAGGATGTCCATGACGAAGGTAAAACGAGTCGTTTCTAATGCCGCTGTTTCACTTCTTGCAGTGGCTTTGTTTGTTGGATGCACTGAACAACAACAAACTACGAACCAGCAGAGTGGTCAATCACCAACAGAAAATGCGAGCGGCAAAGCCACGTCGAAACCTATAGTCCTTGCTGTGGCGGCTCCCTTTACTGGTGACAGCTCAGAGTTTGGTGTACAAATAAAGATGGCCATAGAGCTAGCCGTTGAGGAGCTAAACGCGCAGAACGGCATCAATGGACGACCTGTCCAGCTGATCATGGAAGATGATGCGGGCAATCCAGCCGAAGCGCAAAATGTTGCTACGAAAATTGCTAGCAACCCCGACGTTCTTGCCGTCATTGGTCACTTCAATAGTTCCTGCTCTCTTGCGGCAAAGAACGCCTATTCTGAAGCTAAAATGGTAATGTTTTCCCCTGCCTCTACCAATGTCAATGTGACCAAAAATAGCGATTATGTTTTCCGTAATATTTTCACGGACGAGTTTCAGGGTCAGTCGCTTGCTCGCTATGCAGGGACAGTTCTCAATGCGAAAAAAGTAGCAATCCTTTTTGACAATGACGACTACGGCCGAGGGCTCAAGGAGAGTTTCTCGCGCAAAGCGCAAACTCTCGGAATGTCTATCGTGAGTGAAACGGCATACGCAAAGGATACTAACGATTTCCGCAGCCAACTTACGACAATCAAAAGCTATAATCCTGACATCATTTTGATTGCGGGGCTCTACAAACATGCGGCCGTTATTGCTAAGCAGGCCCGAGAGTTGGGGATAACTACGCCCTTGATTGGCGGAGATGGTGTTTTCTCCGAGCAGTTTATAACTCTTGCAGGGCAAGCAGCGGAGGGAACGTATGTTTCTTGTCCCTTCCTTTTCGAGTTGGGAGGCGAGCGAGCTAAAAAATTCGCCGAGGCATTCCGCAAGAAATATAATCGTGAACCAGATGCCTGGGCAGCCCTCAGCTATGACGCTTTTCAACTTATTGTTAAAGCGATTAGAGAAAAAGGCGCCAGCCGCGAAGCAATTCACCAGTATCTAAAAGGAATCAACTCTCCTGCGACAGCTTATGATGGTTTGACTGGCAAAACGTTCTTTGACGAAGAAGGAGATTGCCGCAAACCCATTCAGGTTGCTGTGGTGAAAAATGGAAAGTTCGTTGCAGCCGAAAAGCAGCTGGGAATAGAAGAGGAAATGTCCTCGACGACGGCCTCTCTCGCGCCCACATCTAGGGACGCGGAAACCAGCAAATAGTGTCATTGATTCGATATCTCGGTTAGATCACTGAAATGCTCACAAGGAGATCGCATGGGACTTGTCCACGGAAGTGTAGCCTATCGCCGATTTCGAGTAACTGATTCTCTGCCAAAAGGATTTCACGAAAAGCTTGTTGTCGGCCTTCAGCGTCATGCTTTTCGTGAGATAACGCCCGGGAAGAATTCCGAGCAGAGCGTTGGCTGGGTCAATGGGCTGGATCCGCTTGATGCTGATTTGACCCTGGACAAGGTTATCATCGGACGATACATCTTTCTCGGCATCCGCTGGGATCGAAAGAACGTGTCAACCCTTCTTCTCAAAGCAAAACTTGCGGAACGCATTCGAGCCACCTTGGCAGAACGGCGTGTCAAGAAACTCTCGCGAGAAGAAGTCACCCAGATCCGGCAGGCGACGAAAGATGCGCTCATTGCGAGTGTTTCCCCTACCACGACGGTTTACGAGGTCCTTTGGGACGTAGAAAAGTCGATTGTCTATTTGTCGACCCATACCGCTCGCATTGCGGATATGTTTGTGGATCTGTTTATCGAAACAACAGGTCTCGAAATAGAGGAGGATACTTTGGTATCGCGGGTCGAACAATTTGCTGAAGCACGAGGAGGCGAAGAGATCGATATCGAAACGCTCGAGGAAACTAGTTTTGTTTGATCGTAGGGCACAAAAAAATGGTGAGCGTGGAAGGAATCGAACCTTCGACCAACGGATTAAAAGTCCGCTGCTCTACCGCTGAGCTACACGCCCACATCATGGCATCAAAATGCTATCGAACAATCTCATTCCGGACTGCCGATTAGCGCTTACAAATTCTCAATCTTCCTATTCTGATTTTGACCCATGTGGTTTTCTTGGATGTTGGGATTTTCGGAACATCAAACACGGCGTGTCAATTGCGACCAGATGTCACCGACTGAGCCTTACCCACTGCGAACCACAACGTTTTCCTGGCTCGTCGCAAAGGCGCTACGTTCGTCTCTTTCCGCCATATAAGTCATTTGGAAGAGCCGGGGCTTATGGAGATTAGGGTCGCTTACAAAACTGATTCTGCCTGCCCAGAGCTTCGAGGAGCGCAAATCTAATCGTCATCGCGGAGTGAGGTCTCTTTGCCTTATAGCACCACAATGAACGTTTCCAACGTCATTCGTTCAGCGAGACGGATCATTTTCTCACGAGCTTGAGGATTTCGTCATGGAGAATGCCGTTGGTAGCTATGCCACAGCGGCTTTCAATCGTGGCTACGCCGTCGTAATCGGTAAATTTTCCACCAGCTTCCTCAATAATGGGCTTCACGGCTGCTATATCCCATATCTCGGCGATTGGATCTACCATGATATCGGCACGCCCCGTCGCTACTAAGACGTAGCCGTAGCAGTCACCCCAGGTACGGTACATTCGGCAGCGCGAGCTCAGTTTTTCCCACGCTTCACCTCGGCCGTAGCGATAATTGTTGGCAATGTCAGTGGTAAGGAGCAACGCGTCCTCGAGCCTTCGTGTTTGCGACACCGAGCAAGGTGTCCCATTCCATTGGCATCCGAGCCCTTGTTGAGCTACAACTGTTTCTTGGAGTGCGGGAATACTGATCGCACCTGCGATGATTTCTCCCTGATCCTCAACTGCGACAAGTACCCCGTAAAGCGGAACGCCACGAATAAAAGAACGGGTAGCATCAAGAGGATCGATAATCCAACGGCGTCCACTTATCCCTTCGCCAGAGGTGCCAAATTCCTCGCCGAGAATGGTATCGTGTGGATAGCGGGCCGTAATCTCACGAGTAAGAAATTCCTCGCTCTCGCGGTCAGCTCGTGTCACGGGGGAGTCATCGATCTTTTTCTCGATCCGAAAAGTTTTTTGAAAATATTTTAATGTTATGTGCCCTGCACGTGTTACCAAATCCGTGAGAAACGGAATGAGATTCTCCTTAGGTTCGGACATTGATCCCTTCTACTCCTTTGCCATCTCGCACAGCCCGAGAGCGGCAAGTGCGGCTCGAAGTCGTGGCGCGTTCTTTTCGGAGAGAGGGGTGAGGGGCAGGCGAATCTCCGATGAAATCTTTCCCATCATCGCCAGAGCAGCTTTCACGGGAATTGGATTCGTTTCGCAGAAAAGCACATCCATCAGCTCGTAGAGCTGATAGTGAATTCGCTTGGCTTCTTCAAAATTCTTCTCGAGCGCTGCTGCAACGAGATCAGCCATCTGTCGTGGTGCAACGTTAGCCACTACACTTATTACTCCTTTTGCACCTAGAGCTATGAGAGGCAACGTCATGCTGTCGTTTCCCGACAGAATCGTGATGTCGCAGAGCGACGCGAGACGCGACACATAATCCGTCGAGCCACTGGCTTCCTTAATACCAACAATATTGGGGTGTTTTGCAAGGCGGGCTACTGTTTCTGGGGCTATGCTGACACCGGCGCGGGAAGGGACGTTGTAAACGAGCTGGGGAATGTCGACCGCGTCGGCAACAGCCATGTAATGGGCATACAGTCCCTCCTGCGTGGGTTTGTTGTAATACGGTGTGATGAGGAGAGCGGCATCGACTCCCATCGATTTGGCGTGCCGTGTGAGACTGATTGCTTCAGCTGTGCAATTAGAACCTGTTCCCGCAATGACAGGCACTCTTCCTTGAACATATCTGACGGTAAGTTCGATGACCCTATGGTGTTCCTCATGGGAGAGTGTGGCTGACTCACCAGTAGTGCCGCACGGAACGATAGCTGATGTCCCATTCTCGATCTGGTAGTTGATGAGTTCTCGGAAAGCGCCTTCGTCAATAGTCCCATTTCGAAAAGGGGTTACGATGGCGCACATTGATCCTGACAAATTCATAACATGAACACCTTTGCTGTGTTTTTTAGAACACGTTTCGCGGTCAGTGCCCGCGCCGATTCACCTAAGCTTTTTCCTTCTGACGCGCTTTTATTCGTTCGTGCGTGCCTCTGGAATGCTCTCAAAAGAGTCACAAACGAGCATAGTGAATACCGCTCATCGAAGGGAGGCTTGACTATATCCTTTCAATGTTTCTCACGATGCAATGGATACAACAATTCTGATGGCGGATAACGGACAAAAATGAACCCTGTAGCGATCGTAGCAAGTACGGTTCGCATATCGGTGCCCTATGCGTCAGGTGCACTGGGGGGTACCCTCAGCGAACGGGGTGGTGTAGTGAACATTGCGCTCGAAGGAATCATGCTCAGCGCCGCCTTTGCTTATGCGACGACAAGCTGGTGGGTGGAACACGTCGCACAGATGTTCCCAAACGGCTGGGCAACGACGCTCGCGCCTTGGGCGGGACTGATAGCTGCGGTTCTAGTTGGCATTATGCTGTCAGTCTTACATGGGGTAGCATGCGTCTTTTTCAAAGTTGATAACATAATGTCCGGACTTGCAATAAATATCCTTGCGCTCGGGGGCACAAATTTTCTTCTCAAACGCATTTTCGGTTCTGCCAGTAATTCTGAGCGGTGTCCAACCTTTCACGCATGGGCAGTGTTTCCCCAGAATAGTGTTCTCGAATCCCTTAACCAACTTTTTCATCCACTCATTGTGTTAGCAGTGTGCCTGTTTCTTCTCTCATGGATTTTGCTTTACAGAACGCGTTTCGGTTTGCGGCTGCGAGCTGTAGGGGAGAATCCAGCAGCTGCGGATTCTTTAGGGATTTCCGTGGGGTTCTATCGGTTTTGCGGTGTTCTCGTGGGAGGAGCGTGCGCAAGCATCGGTGGTGTTTGGCTAGCTGCAGACCAGGGATTGTTCTCTTCCAACATGACCAATGGACGTGGTTACACTGCTCTCGCAGCAATGATCGTGGGTAAGTGGACGCCGTTTGGAGCAGCAGCTGCATGTCTTATTTTCGGGGCAGCTGAAGCTCTTCAGAACCAGCTGCAGATACTAAGGCAAGGAAATGCTGCAAGTGAGTTATCGTGGTTGGCTAACCTGGCGCAGCATATTCCCACACAGGCAATTCAAGCAATTCCCTACGTTCTCACGATAGTGGTGATTGCTGGTTTTATTGGCCGTTCTGTTCCACCTGCAGCTGATGGAATTCCTTACGAGAAGGAACAAGGCTCTGTATGAACATACGACGATCTGAGATTTTGGGAGGGGATCGGGAGGAGCTCGTCGGTGAGTACTGATGCCTCTCTCACTCTTATTGGGGTTGTGCTCTGTGCTGTGGGGTGGTTTGCTCTGTGGTTCGGTACCCGCCTTGTTGGGGCGGTTATAGGGCTTGGCTTGGGGTTTTGTTTCGGAGTTCTTTTTTCATTAGTGCTCGGGATTGCTGCGGGGAGTCGCGAGCTAGTTGAACTTAGCTGCGCTGCGGTTGGGGCATTGGGTGGGATTATCTTTATCCGGGCAGTGACGTCCTTCGTGCTGGCTTTCACTGGCTTTCTTTTTGGCGTCCTCGTGGGGCGATTAGCGATCGACCTCTACGCAAGTGCAGCCGGTATTGATGCTGCAGCCAGTTCAGAAACTATTCTGGTGGCTGTGGGATGTGGTGTTGTTGGGGCTATCCTCGCACTCTGGCTTCGCCGAGCTGTTGTTATTTTTGTGACGGCTTTTGTGGGGAGTACATTTTTGTGCGCTGGAGTTGCTTTCCTGCATGATACTCTTCCCTGGTCATTTGCAGCTATTTTTGCGGGATCATGTTTCCTGCAGGCCAGCTTAGCGAAACTATTCCGCCGTCGGCCTGTGAATGAGTAGCAACGAAAAGCGTATAACGCGACAGTGTCTTCCTCACAGGAGGAAGATGCGTGGGAGGTGACGAGCTTATGCTCGCACCGCAATCTACCACATAGGAGAGTGTAAAAATGCCTAAGCACGGCAAAAAGTATCGTGCTGCCCTCGAAAAGTACGATCCATCCAAAGTCTATTCTCTGCCCGAAGCCGTAGAAATCCTAAAGAAGATAGCGTTTGCGAACTTCAATGAGACGGTCAATCTTGACCTAAAACTGGGTGTCGATCCTCGCCATGCCGATCAGCAGGTGCGTGGAACAGTGACGCTACCTCATGGCACAGGAAAGACTGTGCGGGTTGCTGTCTTCGCAAAGGGTGAAAAGGCTGCCGAAGCCGAAGCCGCGGGTGCAGATATTGTCGGTGCAGAAGATTTGGTTGCAAAGGTGGCCGCCGGGTTCACCGATTTTGATGCAGCTGTTGCAACGCCAGACATGATGCGCGAAGTCGGTAAACTGGGAAAAATCCTCGGTCCCCGCGGCCTGATGCCTAACCCAAAGACTGGTACAGTGACAATGGATGTCGCCAAAGCCATTCAGGAAATTAAGTCAGGTAAAGTTGAATTCCGCGTCGACAAGACCGGAAACGTCCACGTTCCCATCGGGAAAATTCAGTTCACAAACGAACAGCTTGTCGAGAATGCTCAAGCGGTTCTCGATGCGATCGCCAAAGCTAAGCCTGCAGCAGCAAAGGGCACATACATGAAGAGTATCACCTTGAGTTCGACAATGAGCCCAGGGATCAAAGTGGCTTACTCGACATCTGCTGCCGCCACAAAGTAAGCTAAGCTGGCTTCGGTAGCAAGTTATAATATGTCGCTTTGTTAGATGTGTGTGCTCGCGTCGCCCAGAAACGAAAGTGGGTGGCTTTTCTCCCTCGAAAAGCCACCCACTTCTACTTTCTAAGCGTACAAGTAAATTGTCCTACTGAGCTGCGCGAATCAATTTCTGCGTGATAAGCTCCTCTGCAATTTGCACTGCGTTGAGTGCAGCCCCTTTACGTAGGTTATCACTAACGATCCACATCTCGATCCCATTAGGTATCGAGATGTCCTCTCGAATTCTTCCGACGTACGTTTCATCGCGCCCCTCAGAGTAGATGGGGGTGGGATAATCGCAGTTACGCGGATCATCAACGACAACGACACCCGGCGCTGTGCTGAGGAGATCTCGAACTTCTTGCGCGGAGATCTTTTTGTGTGTTTCGATGTTTACTGCTTCGCTATGTCCTCGAAGGACTGGCACACGGACTGTGGTAGCTGTGATAGCGATGCTCTGGTCTTCGAGAATTTTTCTGGTCTCATTGACCATCTTCATTTCTTCTTTTGTGTAGCCATTGTCGAGGAACACATCGATGTGCGGCAAGACGTTGAAGGCAATACGGTGGGGATATACTTTGCACTCGACGTCGCGTTTCCCCTCAATGAGGATTTCTCTCGTCTGGCGCAGACATTCGTCAATTGCCTTCTGTCCCGTTCCACTCACAGACTGATAGGTAGCAATGACGAGCCTTTTGATCCCAACGGCACGATGGATAGGTGCAATCGCTACCACCATTTGGGCAGTAGAACAGTTGGGGTTGGCAATTATCCCTTTGTGATTCTTGAGCGCATGTGCGTTGACTTCCGGAACCACCAGCGGGATATCGGGCTCCATTCTAAAAGCGCTGGTGTTGTCAACGACCACAGCACCTGCTTTCACCGCGTGGGGAACGAATTCCCGCGAGACAGATGCCCCTGCAGAGGCGAGCACAATATCGATACCCTCAAAACTTTCTGGTGTTAATTTCTCAACGGGAACGAGTCGGCCTCGGAACGGGAATTTCTTTCCTACCGATCGTTCACTTGCCAACAGTTTCAACGATGTGCAGGGGAAATGGCGCATCTCCAGCGTACGAAGCATTTCCTGCCCCACCGCTCCTGTTGCGCCCATGATAGCGACATTAAGTTTCATAAGTCACACCCTTTTCTCAAAGCTTTAAGGTGAGGTGATTCCCTTGCGCATATACCCATCTCGACACGCAAAGGAAATCATCGCCTTTCCTTGAAACAAATTTGCTTTACGAGGCTAGTACTCGTGTGCAAGGAATATCTGCAGTGAATCAGAAAAAAGGGTGTAAGGCTGTGAACAACCGTCTTGTGAAAGTTTTGTGTATTGTTTTTGCCAGCGTTGCTATGAGTGTTTCTGCTGAGCCATGCGCATACAAGCTTGGCGCAAAACACAAGCCGGGGCCAGAGATTACTGGGGACTATTCTCGTCCATACCTTTATTCGCCCGTCGCGCGCTGCTGGTATCCTGATCCAATGTATTATGTGGCTAAAGATGCCCTTCGTAAATGGCATGCCATGCAAGGGTGCGTTGAGTCGAAGAGTACAGGAAAGAATCAGGGGAAACGATACGCAAAACCTGTAGAAAAGTAGTTTATATCAGCCAGCCCAGTACGAGTTTCCCAAGCTCCAAATCCTGAGTGCCTGATTAAATGTGATTGTTTTTTATAAAAAACGGGGCATTGTGACACACACTCTCCTCTTCAAATAGAAAAAAGCTGCGAAGCAAACTGCCCCGCAGCTTTTGAAAAGTTTGGGTGATAATCCTCAATCAATCAGGAATACGATTGAAAGAGAAGACTTCTATTCTATCGACAGTAAAGTTTCCTGCCTCCAGGTCTTTATAAATACTGGTGCTCATTGTGTCAATAAGGTCGACACCCACTTTGAGATCGCGGATGGATGCATTGGGAGACCCCGGACCTGGCTGAGAGCACAGATTGGGCATTTTGTCGCACACAGAGCCCTCTACTTCAGGCCGTATATCTGGATCGAGAGGGGAGTGGATGAGCAGAGTATACCATCCGCCATTCTCGGAGCCGATCTTGTCTGGGTTCATGCAACCAATGCCTGGCAAAGATTGCGAGGCGAGAGCTACGTGTTCAGGAGTGTTGATCGCCCATGCCCCGCCTATTTCCAGTTTCTGGACCCATCCAAACCGCAAACAGCGAGCTCGCAATCTCAGCTGCGGATTCCTGTTGGAATGCTGAGAGGAGGTGACATGATAGCGCACCATATATTCTTTCCCAGGTTCCACTCGCACTCGTTGAGCGTTTTGTCCAGCTCCAAGATCTACTGACACGACGCCAATGCGGTAGCCGTCGAGATGGTTATCAAAGTCGGTCGAATCCATCGTAAGCCCACGGACGTCTGCCCACACCCCTGGAGTGATGTCGTAGTCACGAATGGGGGGGACCCCGTCCCCAGTTATTAGGAGGCTTACCAGATCAATTTGTGTATCGGGATTCGAGAAACTAAAGTCCCCTGCGTCGCTCGGCCCAGTCTGGTAAGTTTTCAGCCACATAAGAGCAGACTTTTCTGGGGTAACAAAGCTTTTCGGATAAACCCCGATCGAAGACTCTGCAAGGCACACATAGCCAGAATCCTGCGGATCGAGTGCGTATGCTTCAAAGCCGCGCAAAATGCTTTCGGTCCATGGGTTGTTGACCAGCTGTGGGACGTCGATAGGATCGAAATCAATCCTGTACAGAGACGGTCGGCTTGGGTCTTGCGAGGGGCGCACTTCCAGAGTTATGGGCTCATCGCCGGAAGAAGCATTCACGTGCGCGTTTACTTCCAGCATCGAGTTGACCGCAAAACGGTTCGCCACTCGCATGCGGAAATTGGGAATCGTATTAAGTTGGGCAGGGTTGTCTTGCCCTTTTGCGTATACGTAGAATTTTGCCCGTACGAAATTTTGGGGCCCCACAGCCCCATACGGCAAGCGAGCACCTGCGTCGGTGAACCAGCCCACCACGCGGTACCGGCTGGCGTCTGGTGTCACCCATGAACACAAGGAGCATTCCTCCGCGTCGTACGCTGTCCTTGCATAATTTCCCGCTTGAGGAATGCGGGACAGCTCAGTCCAGCCCAGTGGGGAGCCGACGAAATCATTATCGATCTTTTGGTCAGTCTTGAATTCACAAATGGAAAACTGCACGTCATCGATAAACCAACCGTTGCTGAAGCCGGCCCAATCTGTACCTACCCGGAAGCGGATCTTGATTTTCTTCCCCGCCAGCGGAGTCAAGTTGATGCGGGTGGTGATATAACCCAAACTTGTGCAGACGAATGCATCTCTCCCTTGCAAGGGATTGTGGTATCCGCTAGCAATCTTGCCCCGATATCCATTTGTTTCGATCAAGGGGCCTATGTCTGTCCATGTTGTTCCCGCATCATCAGTGAGATATTCGATAATTCCGCCATCGAAGTTGGCAGGAAACGCTTCGAAATCGTAAAAATGTTTAAAAGATAAGTAAGACGGTACAGTAGTCGGAATTTCCACGAACTCTTTCATTTCGATAGCGGAGTCCGAAACGTCGCCTAATCTTCCTCCCCAAAGATGAAGCCGTCCGCTAAAGGGATACAGCCACATGTCAGGCGGCGGATATTGCCACGTACACTTTCCTGATAAAGTCACCGTCGTCCATCTATCAGCAGCAGGATTCTCGAAGTCGTCGAACCAAAACGCGGTTGCGGTTAATTCTCCACCACAGCTTGCGCTATCTTTTTGGATTTCACACTCATCCGGTACTCCGCCAAGGTCGCAGTCCTCACTCAGTCCAGCAGCGATATCGCACTCATCGGGGACCCCATTTGCATTGCAGTCCCCGCTTGTTCGGTACTCTATGTCGCATTCATCGGGCACCCCATTAGCATTGCAGTCGGGGCTGGTCCCCTGAGCGATATCGCACTCATCGGGCACACCATTCGCGTTGCAGTCGGCACTCGTTCGGTACTCTATATCGCATTCATCGGGCACACCATTAGCGTTGCAGTCGGGGCTGGTCCCCTGAGCGATATCGCACTCATCGGGCACACCATTCGCGTTGCAGTCTCTGCTCGTTCCGGACTGAATATCGCACTCGTCAGGAACATTGTTTGCATTGCAATCTTTGCCTTCTCCATGCGTCAGGTATGCAAGTGAGACCTGAAGATAACTGCTCTCACAACGCGGAGAAATATCAGGTCCAGCCTCGAATCTAAACTCTGCGTCTTTCGCTCCGTTGTTTGTTAGCTGATTGAAAAGAGATCCGCTGAGAATCAGATCTTTCATTCCCGATCCGCAAGGGGATTTGACAAGGCGGATGCTCGGTTGCCCTGCAAGTGTGTTGTTAACGTATACATCGATCCGATTGTCAAAGCTTGTTCCCAAGGTGCCCTGCGCCGTAAGGCGAAGACGAACAGAACTCCGCGCGGGGGCGGGATGAGGAACTGTCCACGACACAGGAGAATGATTAACGTCAAAGGGTTCGAACTTGGGAGAAGTTGTGGTCACTTCATCGTTAGCGTCGCACTCGTCTGGTATGCCATTTCCGTTGCAGTCCGTGCTCGTGCCTGTGGTCAGATCGCACTCATCAGGAATCCCGTTCGCGTTGCAATCTGGCTCACACTCATCGGGAATCCCATTAGAATTGCAGTCTTCACTGTATCGATCGTAACCGTAGATGGCAAAGCTATCGATATACCATCCTCCAAAATCGTTGCTATACTTGTCACGAGTGTCGAAGGAAAACCGAACCTTTACCTGTTTCCCGTTGTATTCTGAAGGGAAAGGCACGACATATTGTGTCCATGTTGGCTCGCTCTTGCTTTGCCCATCGAGAATTGTTTTCCACGTTGCGCCGTTGTCGTCCGAAACCTGCACCAACCAGGTGTCCACTCCTGGGAGGTCTTCTGTCTCAATCCAGTTCCACCATTCAATTTCACCTCCGAGGCTAGGAAGCGTCACTGACGTGTTCATCTCGAGCACACCGTAATTGCGAGCCCCCGTGTTGTACGTACAGTCATCTTTTCCCTTATTGTATGCAGCGCGAGATTTCGAGGGTGGGTCCTGATCTGGTGGGGCATCAGCAAGGCAATCATATTCCTCCAGGTGCCACAGACCAGTAGCTATCCATTTGTCTTCGAGTTTGTCATCAAAATCATCGGAGAAAAGACGGCTCCCACGCCCGATGGCTACATCTTTGGAATCGTCTTGACCATTCGAGTTACAATCCACGATTGGATCCGGACCCTTTGTAGAGTCAAAGGATGGAGATATGTCTCCTGCAGCTCTGCCACTTACTTCACAAAATAGTGCAAGAGATAGCACTGTCCCAATTACGAGAATGCCCTGCTTCATTTCGAAGCTTCTCCTCTGGCTGAGTTTTTAGATGTAACACACGCCATACTTACTTTGTGTGTTAGCCACTGTCTCATTGCTACGCTATCATTTTCTCTTAGCTAGCCTATGAGCACCGTCATAGGTCAAGATCAATCACTGTCCATAAATTCAGAAGGAACCTTTTGGAAAAAGTTGCGACTGGCCACCATATGAGATGTGCCAGTCGCCTCTTTTTTACTCAGAGTATATGTCACAACGTGTCTAGTCCGGGATTTGATCGAAGGAGAACACCTCGATCCGGTCTACTCTGAAGTTCCCAGCCTCGAGATACGCGAGGCTACTCGGACTCATTGTATCCACCACATCAAATGCTACTTTGAGATCTCGAAGCGATGTTCCGCCGGCACCAGGTCCCGGCTGCGCACAGAGATTCGGCATGCGCTCGCAAAGAGTCCCACTCATGTCAGGACGGATGTCGATGTTCAGTGGAGAGTGAAGAATGAGATTGTACCACCCACCTGCCTCGCCACCAATTTTATCCGGATTCTTAGAGCCAATCCCTGGTAGCGCTTGAGCCGCCAGAGTCGAATGTTCAAGCGATTCTATCGCCCAGGCTCCACCGACTTCATATTTCTGAGTCCACGCAAAGCGGATAGTCCGAGCTCGGAGCCGCATCTGCGGGTTTCTGTTGGACTGCTGAGTAGACGTGACATGATAGCGAACGAGATATTGTTTGTTGGGTTCGATTCGAACGTGCTGTCCGACTGACACATCAGGCGAGAAGTCGACCTGCACCACGCCGACGCGGCTTCCTCCCGCATTATCGAAACCACTCGTGTCGACGATGAGTCCCCCAGGTCCTGCAGAAACGTTAGGATAGGTTGAAGAATCCCGCGTCGGGAATTCTCCATCTCCACTCATGATCATGCTGAACCGGTCGAGCGTGGCACCCGCTTTGTATGGATCGAGATCCCCAGCGCTCGAAGCTGTGGGGGCATACGTTGCCAGCCACATCTCATTTGAGCCGGAAGGCGAAATTGCAGCTTTTGGATAGACCCCAATTACTGATTCAGTGAGACACACGTATCCATTATCTTGGGGATCAAGTGCATAAATCTCAAATCCTCGAGCAATGCCCTCCGTAAGAGGATTTTGCAAAAGTTGCGGTACAGGAATTGGCGCAAAATCCACTCGATAAAGAGACGGTTTTGAAGGATCAGTTGACGGACGAATTTCGAGCGAGACTGGCTCGTCGCCGCTTGTCGCATTCGAATGAGGAAGAACTTCCAGGATGGAGCTTACCGCAAAGCGATTAGAGAGACGCAGCCTGAAGTTTGGTATCGTGTTTAGTTGCTGGGGGTTAGCTTGTCCTGTTGCGTAAACGTAAAATTTACCCCTGACGTAGTTATTGGTCCCCACGTAAAGGAATGGTAGCCAATCGTTCTGCGACGACATCCATCCTGCAATACGATAACGTGACGGATCTGAAGAAACGCGAATTCGTAAGGCGGCGTTTTGGCTATCGAAATCAGTTTCTGCAAGTCCACCACTGCTCGGAACACGCACGAACTCGAACCAGCCGGCCGCCGTATTGAACGTGTTCTGTTCCTCAGTCTCCACCCTGTAGCCACACGTGTAGATCATGATATCGTCGATAAACCACCCCAGGGAGGCCCCGCTCGTATCGGTGCCCAAGCGGAATCGGAATCTCACATTAGAGCCTTTCAATGGCGTGAGATTCAACCGAGTAGAGATATATCCATTGCTCGAACCGCTGAAAGCCTGTCTTCCTCCCAGTGGGTTTTGAAAAGAAGTTGAGAGTGTTGCGTTGTAGCCATTTTCCTCGATCAGCGATCCGGCGTCCGTCCACGTCACCCCACCATCGACGCTGTATTCGACAACACCTCCGTCGTAATTCGGGCCGTCGAAGTCGTAGGCATGTCGAAAATGCATATAGATAGCCGAAGCTGTCGGTGGAAGATACACGTCTTGATTCATAGCGATCCAGGAGTCGCTCTTCGAGTCGACGTCATCGCCCCAGAAATTGTACTGTCCGCTCGTGGCATAGGTTGCATCCCAGCCCGGATAGCTATGGGTATTTTGAGGATAATACCAGTTGAATCCTCCTACTGCATAGCCACGCACCCAAATTCCGCGGGAGGGATTTTCCAAGTCGTCAGCGAAAATGTATATCGGCATGCGATTGTCTGACGTGCAGAAAGCAGCTTCTGGCGTAGGACAGCCTTGTGGTTGGGTACCCAATCCGACAGCGTCAGCAGCATTCTTCACCTGCTGGCAGTCTGCGCGGGTGATGATTCCTCCCCCGTACACTGTTGTCCCCGTGAGATCGATGGATGCCTGGATGAGCGCATCGTAGAGGTCTTGGAAATCTGCAGCACTCGTGAGGTAATTGCAGTTTACCTCGTACCAAATTCTCGCTGTCTTCTCGAGTCCGAGCGCTTGGACTGTGTAGCCATTGAAGCTACCACCGTCAGTCATGAGATACGCACACTTGTTCGGGATGCCATCGTTCTGGTGAACTCCACCATTATCGTCGCTGCCACAGTAATAAAGAGGACTCGTTGTAGTATCGGGCTGGTTGTAGGCAGGCGGATTTGCCATGTCGCGCACGACGCCAATGGAAGTAGGAAGATCCTCACCAATTTTCCAACGAACGTTGCTCGAGTCGTTTCCAAGACCATTGACAAGGTCGACAAATTCTCCGAAAATATCGGACATAGATTCATTTATCGTCCCAGGCTGCATATAATAGAACAGGTGGGACTCTCGTTCCGTGACTCCGTGAGTCATCTCATGCGCGCAGACGTCGTCTGCAGTCATATTATCGCCAAAAACCATCTGACTGCCGTTCCAAAACGCATTCAGATACGGACATTCCGACGACGAGGGACAGTAGCGTACCGATGAGATAAGCTGCATTCCTGAATTGTCGATGCTGTCGCGACCAAATCGGCTCCAGTAGAAGTCATAAGTGCTGCCAGTAGCATCGTACGCACTGTTGACATCGGTAATCAAACTGGGCGCCTGCCCCTCCGAACGATAAAGGATCCCTGGGAGAGTACTCGTGTGATTAGAAGAATAGACCTTGCGATATTTGGCATGGTGAATGTTGCTGTAATGCAAGACGACCTTGCCAGTGGTCGCGTGGATCAGCACATACTCGCGGATCGTTGGATCATCGACCCCCTGCACTTCTAACTGCCATACCAGCAGATTCATGGGTGGTGCGCTTACACCCAAAAGAACCGGAGCATAGACGAAAAGCTGTGGATCCGTTGCGCTTAGCGAACCACGTGGGGCTGAGTAAATCTTAGAAGTTAGTTCGAGCGCTATCTCAGTTGCCTGTTGAGCCGTGATGGAGGGTTGTACATCGACATCGAGATCGGGAGCGGCTTTGCCAATAGCACACGTGACAGCTCCTTTCCCGTTTTGATGTACATAGAATTCGCCTCCCAGAACTGGCACTCCGCGGTGCATTTGCTGAAGTCGCACGACGTTTTTCCCAGTGCTGCTGGTACGGGTGCGCATGACGCGTAAAGCATCCTGGGAGTCTTCTATTCCGAAGGCTTGTGCATACTCGAGCAGGAAGCTTTTGGCTTTCTCTTCGGCGCTCTTTGATGCATTTGAGGTTGATGTATTTTGCGGTTCAGGAACTGTTATTGCATGTTCGCCATCTGTTCCCACGAAGCGGAGTTTTCCTGTTCGTGAGTGGTAGGAGATGCGAGCAGTGCCCTGAGTTTTAAGCGAAATATCGCCAGCAGCTCGAATCGCGTGTAGGTCGCTGCTCGTACCGGCTCCCACACTAATTCCCACGAAAAAAAGAGCTGTTGTGCATGCTATTAATAAACGGTGCATTCTCATTTTCAATTTACTCCACGAGGCGAATTCGGTAGTGGCTCCAACGTTTTTAGCGTCCACTCTATTCTACTTCCGCAAATTGGGGACACTCTAGCAATTCGTCAAGGTTGAAACACACGCACACGATAGGAGGGAACAGGAATAGGGAAATACTTTCCTTGTTTTTGTATTTGGAATACGTGGTAAGTTCAAAACGCGCGGTCCAGTTTACCGGGAGCATTCCCGCGGGAAACTCTTAGCGATATTCAGTTGAGAATAAGACGAAGGGATTTTGCCCAGATGGCAAAAGCGAAAGTAGCTTTTTTGAAAACATCACCCAAGACGGTTCTTGAGGACTATGCCAGGCTCATGCATCTTGCAGAGTATGAGAAGCATGTTCCGAAAGATCACGACACCCTCTTGAAGATCAACATTTCCTGGCATGTCTACTTCCCTGCCTGCTCAACGACTCCCTGGCAATATGATGGGGTGGTGTCTACTCTCCTTGCCGATGGCTATGATCGGCGTCGGCTTATCCCTACGCACAATCGTACCGTTGTCGTTGATGATAAAGTTGGGATCGTAAACAATCATCTCAACACCGTTGACTACAAGCACGGATTGAAACCAATCCACCTCTACGAACCGCAATGGGAGTGGGTTGAGTATGCACCCAAAACCGGCAAGTACCGTGTGCTGGACAAGGTCTACCCGGATGGCGTAAAGATTCCCAAGTTCTTCTTTGGTCGGAACATTATCCACCTTCCGACTGTGAAAACACACGTTTTCACGCAGATTACGGGGGCGATGAAGAATGCGTTTGGCGGGCTTCTCAACGAGCGTCGCCACTGGACCCATAGCGTCATTCATGAAACGCTCGTAGACCTTCTCAGGATTCAAAAAGAAATCCATAGTGGGCTATTTGCGGTGATGGATGGCACCATTGTTGGCGATGGCCCTGGTCCGCGAGCAATGATGCCCAGCGTACAGAATGTCATTCTTGCAAGCGCTGATCAGACGGCAATCGATGCAGTAAGTGCAAAGATTCAGGGTTTTGACCCCATGGAAATCGATTTTATCAGGATCGCTCATGAAGACGGTCTTGGCGTCGGAGATCCGCGCGAGATCGAAATTGTGGGAGACGATATCTCGGGCGTGAACTTTCACCACCACAAGCAGCAGCAGACATTTGCAAGTCGCGGGCAACACATGATCTATCATGGTCCCCTGAAGCCACTCGAAAAAATCCTCCTTCGTTCGCCACTTGTCCCGTGGAGTTATGTCGCTTCGCGGCTCTATCACGATGCGTATTGGTATCCCTTTATCGGCAAGAAGCGGGTCCAAGCGATTATGGAAACAGAGTGGGGACAGCTATTCCGCTCCTACGATCTCGAAGAATATAAAAAGCGCAATCCTACACCACCACAATTTGACTCAATTGAGGGATAGTTTATGGCTTTTGATGAGATAAAAGATCCTTTCTGGCGCCTGGTGCGTATCATGGAGCGACTTCAGGAGCCAGGCGGATGTCCGTGGGATATCCAGCAGACTCACGAAACACTGAAGCCTTACCTCATAGAAGAAGCTTATGAGGCTCTCGATGCCATCGATCGGCAAGACTGGGCTGACCTTGCCGAAGAACTCGGCGACGTCCTATTGCAAGTTATTTTTCATTCAGTTCTTGCCCGGCGGTTGGGTGAGTTCACGATCAACGATGTCCTGGAAACGGCTTCGGCCAAAATGATTCGCCGTCACCCTCATGTCTTTGGTGAAGGCGAGGCTAAAACTGCTCAGGACGTCCTGGCAAATTGGGAACGACTCAAAGCGAAGGAACGCGAAGAGAAAAATAATGGGGATGAGACAGATCCGCATGCAACAAGTGTGTTAGCAGGCGTTCCCCAGGTTCTTCCCTCACTCTTGAAAGCCCAGCGTATCCAGGAAAAAGCTGCACGTGTCGGCTTTGATTGGGAAAATCCGTTGCAGGTACTCGACAAAGTGGAAGAAGAGATCGGCGAACTTCGTGAGGCGATAGCTGCAAATGATAAAGTTCATGCCCGCGAAGAAATAGGAGACCTCATCTTTGCTTTGGTGAATCTTGCTCGCTTTCTGGAAGTTGATGCTGAAGATGCTGTGCGGGCAACGGCTGAAAAGTTTCGTCGACGATTTCAATATATCGAGAAGAAAAGTCGCGAACTTAACCGGCCACTCTCCGAGATGTCGCTCAACGAAATGGAAAGTTATTGGCAGGCGTCGAAAGCTTTAGAAGAGGATTCTCACGAAAAGTCCCACACTGAGACCTCAGTTGCTCCCGATAATGTAGATCCATCAAAAAAATAAATACCTCCTCCAACGTATTGGGAGGAGGTAGCTTTCCGCTTCCGCATCTTCTCTCTTTGCCCTTCCCAGGCCAAGGAGAGAGAGGGGAGATCAGCTTGACGGCGACGATAAGCCGAATTCTGTCGTTCTCGCTTGGCTTTGACGCCTCTGCGAGAACGTGTGGTCATTCATCTAGGTGGAGGCTCACGCCCCCACTCAAGCGGCCTACCCGACCAGAGGAGAGCTCCGGACCGAGCTTCTCAGATAGCGGGTCACCATCCTCACCGGGCGACTGAGGTAATATCTCCCGGCGACTCCGGTCCTATTTGGCCTTGCACCGGATGGGGTTTGCCAAGCCGTTGCGTTACCGCAACGCTGGTGCGCTCTTACCGCACCTTTTCACCCTTACCTTCCCTGCATTGAGAAACGCAGAGAATCGGCGGTATGTTTTCTGTTGCACTTTCCGTCCCTTACGGGCCCTGGCGTTACCAGGCATCCTACCCTGCGGTGTTCGGACTTTCCTCTGCAGTGATCAGCTTGCGCTGGCACTGCAGCGACCACGTCGTCATCCGTCAGGCGATCTCACAATTATCTACAATTGCAATGGCTGCAATAATTACGGAATTCGTCCATCGGCTGATGGGTCGGTTGCCTAGACATCCCCTGTCGTGCGTTCCTGGCGGAATAGCAAAATGAGGAAAAATGGGCCGCCGAGGCAAGCCGTAATGATTCCGACAGGAATTTCTGCAACTGACTCTGGTCGAATGGCACCACCCCGTGCGGCGAATTCCATCCCGCGCCATCCGAGAAAATCGCAGAGAAGAAGAAAAATTCCCCCGTAAAATGCCGAGAGGGGCACCAAAAGTCGATGATCACTACCGATGAGATTTCGCACAATGTGGGGAATAACGAGGCCGACAAAACCGATCGGTCCTGCTACCGCTACACTGACGGCAGTGAGAAGAGCTGCAATCCATACGACGACATTTACGAACCGTCGCGATTCGATGCCTAGATGCATGGCTGTCGTTGTTCCCAACGTCAAGACATTAAGACCACGGCCTAAAACCGTGAGGATAACTGTCCCTATGATAACACACGGCCAAAGAAAAGCCAATGGGGCATACCCCACAATATCAAGCCCTCCAAGCATCCAAGCAAACATTTGTCGGACAAGTGTAAAATCGGAAAAGTACTGAACAAGAAGAAGGAGGGCAGAGGCAAACACGTTCATCACCACTCCAGCGAGGAGAAAAACTTCCGGGTTCCAACACCGCTGTTTGCGTCCGATGAGGTGGAGAAGAAAAAGTGGAATCAGTGCACCGGCAAAGCTTCCCACATTGAGAAACGCCAGAAAAGTTACATTCCCCATTGAGCTCAGCACTAGGACAAGAGCTTTGCCGAGCGCGGCTCCTCCCGAAACGCCCAGGATATACGGCTCTGCCAAGGGATTACGGAGAACAGCTTGAAAGACGACTCCTGCCAGACTCAGAGCTGCTCCACAGCCGAGAGCAGCTAGAACCCGTGGTAACCGCGTTTGCCAAAAGACAATCGTCGAGGGCGAGATGTGTGTTCCCCGAGAGAAAAGCACTTCACGGATATTTATAGTGCCGCCAACAAAAGGAATAACGAGAGTCAGGACCACAGCAATCGTTGCGGCAAGACAGATGTGTGCTAACATCAATCTTGGTAGACGCGAATTGTTCTCAGCAGCACTCATGGGAGCTCGACTCTCGGGTATCCTGCAGGCGACTTCTCAACGCGCAATGCAATTCCGTAAACCTCATCTAGCACGTGTTCACTAAGAACCTCGTCAGGGGATCCGCTGCGTACGATTCGTCCCTGGGCGAGAAGGACGAGCGTGGTGCACCAGCGTGATGCAGCGTTGAGATCGTGAAAAGTCCCAATAACAAGTTTGTTGCCCTCGCTACAATCTTTTAGTATATTTAGAACTTCCCATTGGTGGCGTATGTCGAGATACGTTACTGGTTCATCGAGCAGCAAAATATCGGTTTGCTGCGCGAGCGCGCGCGCGACAACGGCTAGTTGCTGTTCTCCGCCACTGATGTGATGGAAACGCTTTTTTGCGAGATGCACAATGCCAACGCGTTCGAGTGCCCAGCGCGCAACCTCGAGGTCGTGCTCGTCCTCAAATATGCGTAAACCTGCGTACGGTTGGCGTCCCATCAGTACCATTTCGAAAACCGTATACGGAAAGGCAGGGACTGTTCTTTGAGGGACAAAAGCGATGCGTTTTGCAAGTTCGACCCGAGAGAGTTGGTGGAGAGGTTGGCCTCCCAGGAGAACTTCCCCAGTTTGGGGTCGCAGGGTGCCTCCGAGAACTTTCAGAAGGGTGGATTTCCCTGCACCGTTGGGACCAAGAACGCCAACGAATTGACCCCTGACGCACGTTAAGTCGATATTTTCCAAAACCCACGAGTCACTCTCATAACAAAAGCTTATGGCTTTGCATTCGAGGAGTGGAGAATGGTCGGGGCAACACGTGTTCACTCTTTCAGTGATAGTTCTGTCCTGGGACATTTTTATTTCGCAGCTTCATCAGGCATGTGCGTGCCTATTTGTCTCTTGTTGCTCCCGCGGAGTGCAAGTAATTAGCGAGCACAGCGAGTGTCTCGAACATGGATGGCCCCGGAATGGTGAAGTGAGGATCTGTGATGGCGTAAATACGCCTACTTTTCACGGCCTGCACAGTGCTCAAACTTTGCCAAACTGCAAGATGTACTTCGGATGCGTCCCGATTTTTTGCCAGCTCACCGAGTGAAAAGTCGAAAATGACTTCGGGATCGAATTCGAGGATTTGCTCTTTTGTCACGGGAGGATAGGGACGGTTTGAGTTCGAGACAACATTTTTCCCTCCAGCGATTTCGAGAAGCTCACCCAGGTACGAAGCTGGCCCAGCGACATAAATGTCCTGTAAAGCATTCGGTTGCCGACTGACTACGACGAGGGCCCTCACTTTAGAAGTAGATGTCCATTCTTCTCGGAATGCTGCTAGCTGCTTCCTCCACTTCTCAGCTATGGTCGCTGCCTGTTCCGGCTTTCCGAAGATATCTCCTGCCCGATGGAGTGTGGCAAAAACATCAGCCAGTGAGTCGGTCTTTATGCTGACGGTCGAAATGCTAAGTTGCTCAAGTTTTCGTTGGAGATCAACTTGAGAACTGCTCAAGACAACGACGGTGGGGGAGAGCGCCACGATACGCTCCAAACTGGGATTGAGAAAACCCCCAACGCGTGGTTTGGCAAGTGCTGCGGCAGGGAATCGACAAAAATCACTTACGCCCGCGATCATGGACTCGCTGCCCAGCCCGTAAGCAATCTCAGTGAAAGAGGGAACTAACGACACAACTTTTGTTGTGTCCTTTTCGGATTTAGGAGAAGCCGCAAATGAGGTAAACTCCCCAAATACCAATACCGCAATCAGAAGCCCTCCGCACCAGATTCTGCGGAGGTACGCATGAGCACTGAGAGTGTTATTCGCCATAGATAAGGAACTGCACCCGCCTGTTTCTTGCCCATGCCATCTCATTATGACTCGGATCTTCGGGACGTTCAGCTCCGTAGCTAATGGTGTGGAGGCGCGACGGTGCTATTCCTTCGGAAATGAGAAAAGCACGGGCAGCGTCCGCCCTCTTTTGGCCGAGGGCGTAGTTATATTCCACTGTGCCTCGCTCATCACAGTGACCTTCGATTTGAACGTGGACGTTACGATGAATCTTGAGCCATTCGGCATTTTGCCTGAGCTGAGTTTTTGCTGGTTCGAGAAGTTCAGCACTATCGAACGCAAAATAGATACGTTTCAGCTCGGGAATCTCTTGAGCGGTCTTGTCCCGAATCGGCTCAGGCAGTACAGAGGATTCGACACCACTCGGTCCACGACTTCCAAAGGGACTGCGGCCAAACCACCGACCTAACGGTGTGTTGCCCAGAAAACCCCGACAACCGCTTGTTCCAACAGCTACCAGCACTAAAAGTACAAGAAACTGTAATCTACGAGATGGCTTCATCAGTTTCTCCTTCTGCATCAGCATCCACAGGAACGGCCAACTTTTACCCGCTATCGCTACTACCTTTTATCTGTCAATATGAAGAATCATTTGCTCGAAAACGTTTTCGAAAAAGGGCGTCCCTCCATCTTTCGGGAGATCTGTGTCCTTCATTCAATATTCGTCTTCCCTCGTGTTCCACGTGACGACAGGGGATCCCTCTTCGTCAAACTTGATATGAAGAGTGTTAGCACGGAAGCATTTCCAGCACTCTTCTTCGTAGACCTGCTCCTTACCGCCGCCGGGTTCGACGGGATCCACGAGGATTTCATTTTCCGCGCCACAGTATGCGCATGTGTACCGTGTTGTAATCACAGGTACATTATGGACGGAAGGCTCCGTCGATACAACAATAATGTGAATATTTGCCAACGTCTTCCTTTGGTGCTCACAAATTCGTTCGAAAGTTATTGACCTTCGTTCGTCACCTGGGACAGCTACTCATTTGCCAGTAGCATAATGCCAAGGAGGGGTAAAATGCGTTATCGTCCGTTTGTGCGCGTTTGCGCCGCGTTGTTAGCCGTAGTTGCACTTTCTGCGATCGGAAAACCGTCACAGGATACTTCTACAACGTACCCGGAAATTCAAAGAGAGTTTCGCGGCGTCTGGGTTGCGACGGTTGCTAATATCGATTGGCCAAGTACTCGAACTCTCACAGTAGAGCAGCAAAAGGCAGAACTGATTGCCATTCTTGAGAAGATGCGTCAGCTGAACCTAAACGCCATCATCCTGCAGGTTCGGCCAGCGTGTGATGCTCTCTACGCTTCGACGATAGAGCCCTGGTCTCCATTCCTCACGGGTACAATGGGGAAGGCGCCGGAACCATTCTATGATCCGCTTGAGTTTGCTGTTCAAGAATGCCATAAGCGTGGACTGGAACTTCACGCATGGTTCAACCCATACCGGGCACTCCATCCATCCTACAGGGGGCCAATCTCTGAAAACCATATCAGCAAGACAAAGCCACATCTGGTGAAAAAGTATGGCCAGTACTTGTGGCTAAACCCCGCTGAGAAAGAGGTCCAAGACTATACCTATTCTGTCGTGATGGATGTCGTGAAGCGCTACGATATAGACGGTGTCCACATGGACGATTATTTCTATCCCTATCCGGAAAAAGACAAAAAGACCGGTAACGAAATAGACTTTCCTGATGAGGAAACTTATGCGGAGTATCGGAAGGCGGGGGGTAAACTTGAAAAAGCCGATTGGAGGCGTGCGAGCGTCAACGCGTTGATGGAGCGCCTTTACAAGGGCATCAAAAAAGAGAAACCGTGGGTGAAGTTTGGACTGAGCCCATTTGGTATTTGGAAGCCCGGCTATCCAGAACAGGTCAAGGGCTTCAGCCAGTACGATAAGCTCTATGCGGACGCAAAACTCTGGCTGGAGAGTGGATGGGTCGATTACTGGACACCTCAGCTGTACTGGCGCATAGCTCCACCGGAACAGAGCTTCATTGCGCTTTTGTCATGGTGGAAAGAGCAAAACAAAATGAAACGTCACATCTGGCCCGGGCTTTATACGAGCAAGGTTGGAGAAAAGAGTAAGACAGCATGGGAGCCGCAGGAAATCATTAATCAGATCAAGTGGACGCGTATCCTAACGAAGCCCAGTGGACAGGTGCATTTTAGCGCTGCTGCTTTTATGGAGAATAGGCTTGGAATCAATGAAGAGCTCACGACAGCTGGTGGCGTCTACGCCCGTCCAGCGCTCATTCCTGCATGCCCGTGGTTGGATGACAAGCCACCTGCCCAACCTGCTGTCCTCATGAATCTGGACAATGGCAAGCTGACCGTAACGTGGAAAGCAAGCTCACCCGACGACGTGCGTCTGTGGGTCCTCCATGCAAAACAAGGCGATGACTGGGTATCAGAAATTCTCCCCGCGGGTATCACTGAAAAGGTGTTCATCGCTGAGGAGAAAAAGGCACTTCCGGAGATAGTCGCTGTAACCGCTATTGACAGATGTGGCAACGAAAGCAAGCGCGCAGTCGTTCATGTGACTTCTGAGTCAAAATCGCAGAAGTAAAAATCTTTTCGCTGTCCAAGTGTCTGACGTAGATAGGGAAGCAGGGTTGGCATAACAAGCTCAATCCTGCTTCCCCCTGATTAAAGATCGCGAGAGATGTGATTTGACTTGCGGAGAGGATCCGCACTAGTTTGAGAAAATAGAATGACGATCGCGAAGATCATGTTGAGGGTGTAGCTTCGAGTAGATATGGCCGAACAGAGCGCGTATACAATACTCAATATTCGAAAAGGGGCAACTGACGAGGAGATCAAGCGAGCTTACATAGAGCTCGTGAAACGTTACGACCCGGAGATGCACGCGGAACGTTTCATGATCATCCAGAATGCCTATGAAAGGCTTCGAGATCCCGTCAAGCGTGCCAAAGAAGACGTCTTTACTTACAACTTTATCCGTGGGGAGTTTTCATTTTCGCCTGAAGAAAAAGAAGACGATCCTCTCCCCGATATCCTTGGAAGAATCAAAGAGCTCGAACGCCAGTTGCAGGAAAATCCTGATAATCCCGCAATTAAGCCTGCTCTCATCCTCAACTATATGAAGCGAAGCTACCGCAATGCCCAGAAAAAGTTGTGGGCGGAAGCGATCAAAGACTGGCAGGCTGTTTTGAAGTTGGATCCGACGCACCAACGAGCAAAAAACAACCTGTATTTTGCATACGCCTACCTAGCCTACTACTACGCTCTCCACGACCTTGTTGATGACGCTATTAATCTGTGGGAGCTCGCTTTGGAGATGGATCCCGACAATACGGATATCATTCATAATCTTGCCATTGCGTGCGAACAAGCGGGACGCGACGACAAGGCGATGAAGTACTGGGAAGAAACGGTTCGCCGATGGAAACGCGAACTCGACAAAGACCCAGATAACGAGTATCTACGCAACTGCATTATCGAGGTGCACAAGCACCACGGCGGCAAGGCTCTCCAGAGTATTCCCACGGCTGAGTCTAAACAAGAGGTTGTCGAGCAATATCGGGAGATTTTGAAGTATAACCCCAACGATTTTGAGGCTCAGTACAACATTGCTTCCACTCTCATGGAGGAGCAGAAATTCGACGAGGCTGTGGCTGAACTCAAAAAACTTCATGCTCAGCATCCCCGAAATATGGATGTCGTCAATCTGCTGGGATGGGCGTATCTGAATGCTGGCCAATTCGAGATGGCTTTCAATACGTGGCGACGAGCTCTCGCGCAGGATCCTAAAAATGCTTCAATTCGTGATTCGATCACACGTGCACGACTTGCTGTCGGCAAGAAGCTGAAGGAAGGGGGACATTTTACCCAGGCACTTGTTCATTTCAAAGAACTCCTCAAACTGATGCCCAAAGCATGGGAAGTGCACTACGAGATTGCCGATACACTTTTGCGCAAAGGCGATCGGCGTGCAGCTCTCACGGAATTTCAAAAAGTTCTCGAGCTCGATCCTAAAAACAAACTAGCCAAAAAGGCCATCTCGGAGATAAGACTGCGGGCATGAGATCAGAATGCTGGATGCTTCAACCCATTCTTGCACGCGAGTTCGCCATTGAAGAGAAACCTCTTCCTGTTTATTTGTCTCGGGAGGAGGGTGCGGTTGATTTGGCGCACACTCTTGCATGTTTGATGCGCAGAGTCTCCGAACTCGAAATGCTCAACATCGAGCTGGCTGAAAAGAAAGATAGACCTGCCCGTGAACAAATGGAAAAGGTCATGAAAATGCTTCTGCCTACGCTCGATGGATTTGAAAGGGTTCTTTCACTGGCTCGAGAGTTTCCCAAAAGTGTTGAAATTGATAATTGGCTCAAGTCAGTTGAAAGCATATACTATCGCTTGATGAAAGTACTTGAAAATCTAGGACTTGAACAGCTAAATACGGTTGGGAGTAAAGTAGACCTCGACATTCATGAGGTCGTTGAGTATCGTCCGTCAAATGAACATCCGCACGATACTGTCATCAGTGAAAGACAAAAAGGATACAAGTTTCAGGGTAAGTTATTAAGGGAAGCTAAAGTCGTCGTGGCTTACAATGAGAGGAGAGAAAATGCGTCATGAGTAGGATCCTGGGAATTGATCTTGGTACCACGAACTCAGTGGTTGCCGTTTATGAAAAAAATGGGCCGATGATTGTGCCCAATAGTCTGGGAGAACGCCTCACTCCGTCGGTTGTCGCTTTTACGAAAAGTGGTGAGATTCTGGTAGGGAAAAAGGCTAAGCGTGCAGCCGTCATGAACGTTGGACGCACCATTTTCTCTATCAAGCGCCACATGGGTACCAATTACAGGGTAACCATCGACGGCAAGCAATACACTCCGCAGGAAATTTCTGGTATGATTCTTCAGAAACTGAAAACAGATGCGGAGGATTATTTCGGAGAAGAGATAAACCAGGCTGTCATCACGGTTCCGGCATACTTTACGGATGCCCAGCGGGCAGCAACGAAAGACGCAGGAGAAATTGCGGGGCTCAAAGTTCGAAGAATCATCGATGAGCCGACAGCTGCAGCATTGGCCTACGGAATGGATAAAGCCGAAGACCAGGTCATTCTCGTGTTCGACCTCGGCGGTGGAACGTTTGACGTTTCTATCATCGAGGTGATGTCGGGCGTTTTCCAGGTCCTTGCAATTCAAGGTAACACTCATCTCGGCGGCGATGACTTTGATAAGCGGATTCAAGACTGGCTTCTCGAAGAGTTCAAAAAGCAGCATGGAATCGACTTGAGTGACGATCCCATTGCCATGCAGCGCTTGAAGGAAGCTGCTGAGGAGGCCAAAATCGAGCTGAGCGAACTCAAGGAGACTCACATCCTTGTGGAAGCTATCACGATGACCGAAAAAGGTCCGCTCACACTTGATACTACCTTGACGCGCCAAAAGCTCGAAGAACTCACTGACGATCTCGTGAGGGCAACAGTTGAGCCCATGCTGAAGGCGATCGAAGACGCCCATCTCACTCCTGAGAAAATTGACACGGTTCTTCTGGTCGGGGGCCAAACGCGCATGCCTGCCGTCCAACGAATCGTCAAAGAGACCTTAGGGAAAACACCTCACCGAGATATCTCACCCGACGAGGTCGTGGCAATGGGCGCCGCTGTTCAATCGCTCGTTCTTGCGCCGTTGGGAGCTGATATCGAGGACACCCTCGCTGCACGATTCGGAAAAGAAAAACCAGTTATCATTCACATGACTCCGTTCTCGCTTGGTGTTGGGCTCCAAAACGACCAGTATGCTCCTATCATCGAGCGTAACTCTACGTACCCGACGGAGGCGAAGGACATCTTCACAACGACGCGAGATTTCCAGGAGGCGATTAGCTTCCCGATTTACGAGGGAGAAGAGCCCATTGCCTCGGAGAACACCTTTCTAGATCTTCTTCGCATCGAAGGGATAACACCTGCTCCGCGAGGTGTGCCTCGAGTTGAGGTAACATTCAAACTGAATGCAGACCGCATCCTTGAAGTGCGGGCAGAGGATCTTGCGACCGGTGTTGAAAAGAAGATCACGATCGCTGCTACCGCAAACCGCTTGTCAGAAGCTGAGAAGCAGCGCATGATTAAAGAAGCACGCGAGCGCGTAACCCGCATGCTCCGCGAGCGTATGCAGCAGTCAGTGATGGACGAGGCACAAAATCTTTTGGCGCGCTCCGAGTCAGTTCTTGCGTCGCACGGAACACATCCTCTCGCAAAACAGGTGCGCGAGCGTGCACAAGAGCTGAAAAAGCTTCTCGACGCTGGCGACAAAGCAGCTGTCGAGGACAAGATGGACGACCTCCTCAGAGTTCTCACAGAACTCGAAGCTGCGGGTTAATCAATCGCTCCATCGTGGACAGGGGGACGATGAGCGCAAGAATGGGCATCTGAACAGGCGCACGTTGCTTCGGGGCGTAGAAAGGCACGAGTCTCTCTGCCTTCATGAAGAGGGTGGTATTAGCACTCTGCCCAATTTTTGCCCCACTTAACGTCCACCTTCACTGGAACATCGAGTGGCAGCGCTTCTTCCATGAGTCGCGCTACTGTCGGAACGACCAGATCGAGCTCTTTCTCTGGTGTATCAAAAATAAGTTCATCGTGGACTTGAATGATCATTCGTGTACGGAGGCCACTATCTTTTAGCCAGCGGTGAATGCTAAGCATGGCAAGCTTGATCATATCGGCACTCGATCCCTGAATAGGCGCATTTATAGCGATCCGTTCCGCCGCAGACCGTGCATTGTAATTTTGCGAATTGATATCAGGGAGATAGCGTCGCCGTCCACTGAGGGTCATCACAAACCCCTGTTTGCGAGCATTTTCCAGAGTTTCGTCGATCCATTTTTTTACGCCGTGATAAGCTTCGAAGTATTGGGCTATGAACCGTTTTGCATCTTCGAGCGGGATTCTCAATCGTTGGCTCAAACCTGCAGCACTCATCCCGTAGATGATCCCAAAATTGACAACCTTTGCTTGGTCGCGTTGCTGTTCCGTAACGTCCTCGGCGGCCACTCCAAAGATTTTCGAAGCTGTGAGCGCGTGAACGTCTTTGTTGTTTTGGAAAGCTGAAACAAGTTCGGGATCACGCGACACGTGTGCGAGAATGCGCAACTCAATCTGGGAATAATCAGCACTAAGTAAACAGTAGTTATCGTGCGATGGGATGAATCCCTTGCGGATACTTCGTCCGAGTTCTGTCCGAACGGGAATGTTTTGAAGGTTCGGATCGCTTGATGAAAGGCGCCCGGTGGCGGCCATGGTTTGGTTAAAGGTTGTGTGAATCCGGCCTGTTACAGGATTGACAGCGGATGGCAGAACATCAACGTACGTGTTTTTCAATTTCTCGTATTGCCGGTACTCCAGTATGAGCCGTGGCAATTCATGTTCACCGGCGAGTTCCTCCAAAACCTCGACACCCGTCGAGTAACCAGTCTTCCCCTTTCGCTTGGGCTGCAGCTTGAGATGTTCAAAAAGAACTTCTGCAACTTGTTTCGGTGACGATGGATTAAAATTGACACCTGCAAGTTCGATAATGCGTTCGCGCAAACGGTTCAGGTCAGCTTCCATCTGACGCGCTAGTTCTCGGAAATAATTCGCGTCAATGCGGACTCCTGTCTGTTCCATCTCAATGAGCACTGTACTCAGCGGCATTTCGATGTTGCGAAAGAGAGGAAACAGTCCCGTTTCTTCCAGCTTGGGGGCAAGCTTTTCCCACAACTGCAATGTTATGTCTGCATCGGCTGCAGCATAACGCGTTGCAGTGTCTATGTCGATTTCGTCGAAAGTGATTTGCTCCTTGCCCTTCCCGATGAGCTCCTCCAAATGCGTCATTTGAAGCCCTAGCCAGTCCATAGCGAGATTTTTCAAACCGTGCGATCGCTTATCGGGATTGAGAAGGTATGAGGCAATAAGTGTATCGAACGTTGGTTCCTCGAAGACGAGACCATATTTAAGCAGAACCTTCCTGTCAAACTTGAGATTGTGACCGATTTTCAAAATACTACTGTCTCGGAGAATAGGGGCAAGGTGGCGAGCGAGTATCCCGATCGACATTTGGGGCTGCGAAGCCTCTATGGGGAGGACGCTGTGTCCAAGAGGGATATAGACAGCTTCGTGGGGAACGCACGCGATTGAAACGCCAACGAGCTGGGCTCGGAATGTGTCAATGGAATCTGTCTCCGTGTCAATCGCTACGTGTCCAACTTCACGAATTTTTTCGCATAATCGCTCGAGATCCTCAGAAGTATAAACTGCGCGATAGAGTGCACGGGTCTCTTCTATCACTGGCTGAGGATTGTGAGCTAAAATATCTTGGAGAAACTTCTGAAACTCGAGCTCACGATAGAGTTTTTCAAGCGCTGCGAAATCTGGCGTTTTTCTGCGCAACGCATCCCAATCGATGTCCAAAGGCACATCTTGTCTGAGGGCAATAAGTTCGCGCGAGAGATACGCATTGGCCCTGTCTTCTAAGAGGTTTTCTCGGACTTTGCATTTTACCTCATCGATGTGTTCGTAAATGCCGTCTAAGCTCCCGAATTTGGCGAGAAGCGCCGCAGCCGTTTTAGGGCCGACATTTCTTACCCCGGGAATATTGTCGCTTGTATCACCCACGAGTGCCAAAAGGTCGAGTACCTGCTCGGGGTATACCCCCATTTTTTCCCTTACGGTTTCCCTATCAAACCATGTTTCCCCTTGTGGTTCGAGTCGCAGAATTTTCACGTGATCATTGACGAGCTGAAAAAGATCTTTGTCTGCGGTGACAATTACGACGTGGAATCCCCTTTCCAAAGCTTGCTTTGTGAGTGTCGCAATAACGTCGTCAGCCTCAAAGCCTGGAACTTCGAAGTATGGGATTCTCATCGCCTCAAGTATCTTGTGGATATAATTCATCTGAAGGGGAAGATCAGCGGGTGGCTCGGGGCGGTTTGCTTTATAGTGTTCGAAAATTGTTTCGCGAAACGTCTGTTCTGGCCTGTCGAAAGCTACAGCGAGATACTCTGGCGAATGGTTCCGCAACAGCGCATGGAGGATCTGACAGAATCCGAAAACAGCATTGGTTGGGATTCCTGTCGATGTCGAAAGGTGCTGGATGGCATGGTAAGCTTTGAAAACCTGAGAATGTCCATCAATAATGTAAAGTGTCGGAGCTTCCATAACGGAAATTATTTGCTGCAAAGCTCCGACACTTTCAGCAACAAAAGTTTTTAGCCCAGCGCGCCCCTGCTCTGATATGTTGGGGCACACGGCGAGAATTCTCTCTGCAATTACACAACTGCTTCAGCGGGAATGTGAGATGCAGAGAAAATATGGTGAAGAATACACGCGCATGCGCCCAAAGGACCAGCATTCTCGCGAAGGTCACTTACGACGATGTCTGTCTCGTTCAAAAGTGCAGGAAATGTCTGATTCTTTAACTCTTGCATCATTTTATCGAAGAAGACATCGCTGCAGCGGGAGTAACGACCAGCGAGTATGACTGCTTGGGGGTTGAACAGAGTGATGACTGACCCTACAGCGCGCGCGAGAGCTGTGGCAAATTTATCCCAAATCTCCTGCGCTACGGGATCGCCTCTGCGGGCCCGATCTGCTACATCAAAAGCAGAGAAAATAGCACCTTCTGGGAAAAGGTTGCGTTCGCGCGCAAGGCGTTCTACTCCAGAGCCCGAAGCAGTATTTTCCAAGCAAGAATGTCCGCCGCAGTAACACTCCAATCCCGGTTCTCCGAGAGGGATATGGCCAATTTCACCAGCATGGCCAAAGTAGCCCTGGTAGACCACGCGATCGATCACTGTGCCCATACCAATTCCGTAGCCGATATTGAGCACGCAGAAAGTTCTTAGCTCTGTCGCGTTGCCAAACCAGAGGGTTCCCAGAGCAATCATTTGGGCATCGTTATCGACGATGACTGGGACTTCCAGGTCCTGCTCGAGACGCCGCTGGATTTCCTCAACCTCGGGGGTAAGGTGTTTTTCTGCGCGCTCGGGGCGATAAATAAACCCTGGGAGCCCAACGCCGACTCCACAAAGTGGAGGAAGTGTCTCAGCGTGTTCGCGGAGAAATTCTCGGACGAACTGCTGGACCCATTCACCCTGTTCTACGGCAGAAGCAAACGAGGGGGTGTTCTTTTCTAGTCTTCCTAGCACGATCCCACTGAGATTCATGATCAATCCCACGGTGACCACACGTCCTAAGTCGACTCCCAATACACATGCCGCATGAGGATTCAGCGATACTGGGATAGGGCGACGACCAATAGCTGTGCGTCTTGGTTCTGACTCTACAGCGAGTCCGTCACGGACAAGCTCGTCTACAAGCCCCGATACTGTTGGTAAATTGAATCCGAGTTTTCGCGCGATTTCGACACGCGCAATGGGACCAAATTTGCGAATCGCATTGAGAACCTGATGTTTTCGAATCCGTCGCTTTTCCGCCGTTCGTTCCGCCGGGCTGTCGGGATTTTTCAACAGGAGAAGGCCCGGTCTTATCTTTATTCCTGGCAACGGCATAGCTCGTGTTCCTCCAGCGAATTTCTATTTTTTTTAAGACCGCATTACTATTCGCCGAGGAATAACAAGTCCAGAATTAATTTAGTCATATAGTCGTGTCGAGCACAAACAACGTAGATAATTGAAAGCACATAACATAGAAACAAATTGAAATAGGTTAAAATCAAAGACCTTTGTCGATACTGCATCTTTCTGGCGGAAAAATAATCCACTTAGCTCACAAAAGGTTTGAGGACGAAGAAACACACAGCTCCTATGACGGCAGAACAAGGAATTGTAAAAATCCATGCCCACACGATGCGTCCAGCAATGCCCCATTTGACTCCGGAAAGCTTCTGAGTAGCACCAACTCCTACAATGGCACCAGTGATCGTATGGGTGGTTGAGACGGGGATCCCTAGGTGTGTGGCCATAAAAAGCGTTGTTGCCCCAGCCACCTCAGCACAGAATCCGCCTACCGGGCGCAGCTTCGTGATACGCATGCCCATTGTCTTTACGATCCGCCATCCCCCAAGAGCAGTTCCTATTCCCATGGCAAGATGGCAGGAAAGAATAATTGCTAGAGAAGCCGGATCTCGGAGAGAGAGTTTCTTGTCCGGCGCGAAAACCCCTACTGCCACGAGAAGCGCAACAATGATTCCCATCGTTTTCTGGGCATCATTTCCGCCATGCCCGAGAGAATATAATGCTGCGGACAACAACTGCCCTTTGCGGAAGAGTTTGTCGACGCTCGAAGGCTTCCAATTCTTGAAAATCCAAAAAACAGCCAGCATTACAAAGAAACCTATGACGAGACCAATGATGGGGGCAGCCGGGATAAATACGACAGTGTGCCACAAACGGTCCCACCGGATGACATCAAGACCTTTGTAGGCAATCCCCGCGCCAGCAAACCCGCCTATCAACGCGTGCGACGAGCTTGTGGGTAGCCCCCACCACCACGTGAGAAGATCCCACACAATTGCTCCCACTAGCCCGCTAAGGACGACGTAGACATACGCTGTCTCACCGTTGGTGACGCGCACGATCTTGGAGACAGTATCAGCAACGCGCGCCTCGAAGAAAAACATGGCAACAAAATTGAAGAAAGCTGCCCATATCACAGCCTGGCCAGGGGTGAGAACTCTTGTTGAAACAACTGTCGCGATACTATTTGCGCAATCATGGAAACCGTTTATGACGTCGAAGATTAGAGCAGCAGCAATGGTTACGATCGCAACTACGAGGATGACATTCATCTTTACGATGCCTCAATCGTTATACCTTGGATAATGTTGGCCACGTCTTCACAGCGATCGGAGGCTAGCTCAAGTATCTCGAAAATCTCCTTCCATTTGATCACCGTGATAGGATCAGCTTCATCTTTGAAAAGCCGCGCTAATGCCTTACGCAGCACACTATCGGCTTCGTTCTCGTAGCCGTAAATTGCCACGCACGCCTCTTTAATCGCCTCGATATTATCGGGGCTGCGCATAAGGCGCAGTGCTTTGGCTATCTCATGAGTCGCTTTCACTATTGTCTCAGCGGCAGGAAGAACTTCCTCTCGGAGCACATGAATATCATAGAGACGCAATCGCATGACAGCAGAGTCAACCGCATCAATGATGTCATCGAGACGTTTCATCAGTCGGTGAATGTCCCCACGCTCAATGGGTGTGATGAACGTTTCATGGAGGGCTTCGATGCACTCGTGGGTAATGCGATCGGTTGCGTGCTCTATTTCCTTGATGCGAGCAGCCCGTTTTTCAATGTCATCCCCTTGCCTGGCGAGCTCAAGCAATTCTTCACACCCCTGGATGGTAAGCTGAATGTGGGAATCAAAAAAGTCGAAGAAGTTTGTTGTTTTAGGTAAAAGTCTGCGGAGCATTGTCGGGTTCTCCCTTGTAATCTCCTCAGTTTATGCGCTTCTCCTTGAGACCAAGTTTTTCGTCTTCTGGAAAAACGATTTCGCTGAGATTTGCGTAAACCCGACATGATAATCGGCAGCGGGAAAATTTTCAAGTCCAGCACTTTTTAAGTGCTGAACATAATTTTCTGAGGATGTGATGGAACCCAAAAGCCTACAAAAGGAAAATGGTCGGGGTGGCAGGACTTGAACCTGCGACCTCAACGTCCCGAACGTTGCGCGCTAGCCACCTGCGCTACACCCCGACGCCGGACTGACATTGCGAAATTCTGTATCAAATGAAGTTTCCTTTATTCATGTTCTTTGCAAGTCCAGCGCTCGTCGAAAACTTTTGTTGTGCATCTGGGTTAACAATGATTCCGGAGTATATCGACAATGTTTGAAGCCTTATTAGGGGTAGATAAGAATAGCTTGCATCGGGCATGGCAAAATATCCGGACGGATTTTCCGCTTGCCATGCTCTGTCTGCTTTTTTTCACGCTCCCACTGCTCCGGATCGATCAGCTTGAGGACTCGTTCATTACACCGAAGATTGCCTTTCTGGTCATTTTCCTACTGCCCCTGACAAGTTACGTTGCTCTTACTTATCTCTATCGGAGAGAAAAAACTTGTTTCGTGCTTCCCCCTCAGAGTTTACTATTTGGAGCCTTTGTTTTGCTGGGGGGTGCGAGCGGACTCCGTGCTGCTTCAATTGCTCTTTGGCTTTATGCCATTGGTTACTTCTTTGTTTTTTTGACGCTCCATTACGTCATTCTCGCGGCTGTGCGTAGTACGAGGAGCGCATGGACACTTCTCGCCATAGGTGTCGCGAGCGCAACTCTCATCGCAGCATGGACTATTGCAGAGGACGTAACCCGCGGGAATTTTCTGGGGCGTGTGGTCCCGCGTTTGCCCGATTGGCGGGGCTATCTTGCAGCAGGTCTGGGCAACAGTGGCCATATCGCTGGGTACATTGGGCTATTTTACCCCGCAGCAGTGATTGCACTTCTCGCCAGACGGCAATTCTCCCTTTTATTGCTCTTCGCGATTGCCATCATGACTGGTGCGTTAGTTGTCACATGGAGCGTAGGATCCACTGGCGCTTTGATACTGAGCCTCTTATTTTGCCTGGCAGTTTCAATCCGAATAGAAAATCGCTCAATGTTCCAGTGGAAGCGCTTGTGGAGCATCGTCGCGATCAGCATCTTCTGGAAGGCTTTTTACTTTTTGCCCCACCCTCTCAATCCACATTCCCCCTCTTTGCTCAAAGAAGCCTTCAGTTCAGAACGATGGGTAGAGGGGTGGCCTACTCGAGTTGCGATCTGGAAAACTACCTGGCATATGATCACGAATCATCCCCTGACTGGAATAGGTTTTGGGAATTTCACTCTGGAATATGTGCGGCAGATCGTTCCTTCCGTGATCAGCGATCCTCATCTCCGTTTCTACGCGGGGGCGTACACCAATGAAGCTCATAATGAATATCTTCAGGTCTGGGCAGAGGGCGGCATTCTTACTCTTCTGTGCTATGTTGCCATCTTCGGCGTTTTCCTGTATCGTAGTCATCGTCTTTTCGCAGTGTGTGACGAGAAAAAACACAAGCTTTTGACACTCGCATGTACAAGTGGGGTTCTCGTTTTTCTTTTTGATTCACTAATGACTTTCCCTCTGCGGCTGCCAACGCACTTTGCCGCGCTGACTCTTTTTCTGGCTTTGCCTGAGGCTGTGCAGGAGTGCTCGTGCAGGGAGAAACTTCGTGGCTGTTTGAAAATTGTCTTATCACCAATTGGGTCCGCGATGCTTTTCGTAGGGATGCTTATTCTTTTAATCTTCTTCGCGGGAAGGATAGGGCGTCGCGTGGCAGCAGAATTTTTGTTCAAACAGGGCAGAACGATCGCTGAAGCGCCTTTGCGGCTGCCCACGGGCATGACAGTTTCTCCCTGGAATGCTGCTGAAACGGCTTTCAGCAAAGGAATAGAAGAATTACTCAAAGGAAACCTCGAGAGCGCAAACCGTTCTTTCAGCGGCGCAAAGCTGATTTTGAGAAATGAACCGTTCGCGCTTGTTGAATCCTATTGGAAAAGTGCGTTGGCCTGGGATTCGCGATATTCGAACGCCTCAAGTCGGTATGGTGCTCTGCTACTCTGGCGCGGAGAGTATTCAGAGGCACAGCGAATACTGCGTCAAGCGCTTCTCGATCTTGAAGCGAGTGAGGTCCATGAAAGGTTGGGATTCGCCTGCTATTTCCTCCACGACAGGGAGTGTGCAACTCGGGAATGGGACCTTTGTCGTCAGCGACGTCCTGCATTTGCTCAATACTATAGCGATCTTATTCGGTTGGCGACGAAATGAGCAGCTGCAGGCGTACGAAAAGAATGGAGTATCTTTGCTGGCTAGCAGTGATCTCGCTTGCCTCTGTTGTTCGTCTCGCTCATCTCGCGGATATTCCACCTGCTTTGTTTCGAGATGAGGCAGAAAAGCTGTACAACGCATACTGTCTCTTTACGTCAGGGCGTGACTGCCAGGGAAATCCTTTCCCGCTTTTTGTTGAAGTATTCGGTGTTACGACGTCAGCTATTTATCAATATAGTGCAATCCCTTTTGTGTGGCTTTTTGGCCTCAGTGAGTGGACGGCGCGTCTTCCTGCTGCTCTCGTGGGAATACTAACGGTCATCGTCACTTTTGCATGGGTGAAACACCAGCGCGGGCTCGGCACAGCAGTATGGGCAGCTCTGTTTCTTGCTCTCTCACCATGGCATATAACTTTTAGTCGGTGGGCACAGCAGGGAATCTTTTTGCCCCTTCTGCTCGCGTGTTCCATGTTGTCCTGGCAGTACTATTTGCGCGGCAAACGGTGGGGGATCGTGGGAACAGCGATGTCACTTGCACTTGCGATGTACACCTACGATGTGGCTCGAGCCTTTGTGCCACTCATTTTGGCTGGGCTTGTCGTTGCTTATTGGAGAGTGCTTCGCAATCGATGGCGGGAAACTTTGCTAGGACTCCTTGTGTTTGCTGTTTTTTCCTCTCCCACTTTTTTGCTCCTTTCCACAAACACTGAAGCAGCTCAAGCAAGATTCAATCGGATTTCCATTTTTCAGCCGGGCATGGCTATCCCCAATATTCTCGGTACTTTTGTAAAAAATTATTTCATGCACCTTTCTCCCAACTTCCTTCTCTTTCATGGAGATGCAGAATTGCGTCATGGAGTCGGCGTGGGAGTTCTGACGCTGACTGAGTTTGTAGGTCTTGTCGTAGGAGTGATTTCTCTCATCCGTTCTCGAAAGCCGGAGAACATTGTGCTTCTGTTTTGGCTTGCTGCATTTCCGGTTGCTGCCAGTCTCACGCGTGAAGGAATACCCCACGCTCTTAGGACAATTGTTGCTTTGCCCGGGCTGCAGGTTATCGCTGCATGTGGGATAAAGAAACTCGAACGAGCGTGCTCAGTCTCTTGGCGAAAGTATTTTCGGGAAATGGTCGTTGCATTGGCACTACTGGGGGCGCTTCCATTTATTTATAAATACTTTACAAGTTACAAGTCGCAATCAGCATTCAACTGGCAATATGGAGTAAAGCAGGCTCTTGAGCTGCTCAGACCATACGAGGACACGCTCGATTGGATCTGCTTCAATGGGATAGCGGGGGCAGAGTATCTTGTCGCCGTGTACGCCAAGATTCCCCCTTCGGAATTTCATCCCCACCGCCCCTCTGCCCAAAAGTACGTCTGGGATCCTCACCTGTTATCCTCTCTCTTCAACAAAACAGCAGTAGCAGTTGTGTCTGTACCGTATGCTCCTTCTCCCCCAAAAGCAGCCGTGATTCCCATTCTCGCACCGAATTCTGAGGACGTTGTCGCCGTGATTTATATCAACGAGAGAGCTCAAGAGAAAATGCGACAGGCAGAGACCCATGTTGCCCGTTGAGATAGATTGGTCAAAGCGGTTCGATCAGGAAGCCTTTTCAAAACCTACTCTGGAACTTGCGAAGGATCTTTTGGGTGCATTTTTAGTTCACCGCTCAGCTGAGGGGCTCACAGCCGGCCGTATCGTAGAAGTTGAAGCATACCTGGGGCCCGAGGATAAAGGTTCTCATTCGTATGGAGGGCGTATCACTCCACGTAACAGGGCAATGTTTGGCCCGAAAGGACACGCATACATCTATTTGATCTATGGGATGTACTGGTGCTTTAATGTCGTATCTGGCCCCGTCGGCTTTCCCCAAGCGATTCTTGTCCGTGCACTTGACCCAGTTGCAGGAATCGACCTCATGCATGCGCGTCTTGGTTCGGCGCACCAGTCGCGACATAGTCTATGCCGTGGCCCGGGAAAACTCTGTAAAGCAATGAATATTACTGGCGAGTTGTATGGTGAGCCCCTGTGGGGCGAGCGCTTATTCCTTGTTCCCGGTTCACTTCAACCGGGCGAGCAAATGAAGACCTCGCCTCGCATCAATATCGACTACGCGGGGGAGTTTGCCAGCAAGCCATGGCGGTTCTACATTCAAGGGCACCCGGCGGTGAGTGGACCTGCTCGGCTCAGGCAGTAGGGCTCTGAGATCGCAACACATCACGTTCAGTGAGATGGTATCACCTTTAGGCACTACAGGTTATTCACTGAATCGTGCCGTTTCCGGGTGGCTGAGTGGTCCCAACTTCAGCAACGGTAGGCTGCAGAAGGTGCCACAAACCACCGATGAGTGCGAGAAGAATAATACAGGCAAAGTGGATCGTCGAGATCGCAACTGCTTGCTCTGGCGTGAGTGACGCAGCAGCGGTTACTTTCACATAAGTCATTTCGCGAAGCCCAATGCCGTTCAACGAGAGCGGCAAAAGCGCTGCCAGTGTAGCGGTCGGAACAAAAACACATGCGTGAAGCAGACTAATATCAGCTCCAATGGCACGGGCTGCACACCACCCCATCACACAGTCGAGGAACTGAGTTATGAGAGAGAGTGCAAGCGCCAGCAAGAATCTCCCGCGAAGCTGATGAGTCGAAAAGTGAAACCTATCTGCGAAGTCTAAAATTGTCCGCAAGAGTCCAGAACGCACTGGCCTTTCCATCTTTCTCTTCCACACCAACCGATAAACCGTTTCGGACAGGAGAGCAACATTGATGAGGCCATAAGCCAATGCGATGATGAGAAACCAGTTTCTCAGGTCATCGAGAACCATAAGAGTTCCCGAAAACGCATTGAGCTTCACTGGTTGAAATGTTGCGGCGACGATGGCGAGGATAAGTAATGCTCCCATTCCGGTATTGCGCTGCATAAGCGCTGCGCTCGTGGCGTTCGATGCCGATCCCGCAATCTTGCTTGTCATCGCTATGCGGGCAATATCTCCCCCGACTGAGGAGGGAAGAAAGACGCTATAAAATTCGCCCACAAGCATGGCACGGCTAAGCATGAGCAAGCTCGCGTGTTTTGCTCCCGGCCCAAGGAGAAAGCGCCATTTGATAACAGTAAGGAACTCGCCTACCGCAAATGCTGAGAAACCTAGTAGAAGATAGTCGAAACGAGCTGTCTTTAGGATCCTCAGTGCTTCACGAAGATCTGCTTGTCTGGTGAAAAGAAAACAGAGAAGCACAACGCTTGCAAACAGCCGGAGAAGAAATCCCCAATGTCTGCGAGTAGAGCGTCGTTTCATTTTTGGCGCTGTCTCTTTCTCATGGGAGAGCGTCATAGAGCGATGGATCCATCTTTGCCCCCGTGTGTTTCAAGCAATTTGCATTGTGCCGCGATCATCTTTTCGCTTCGTGGTGAAAAGTGGTTGAATCGTCTGTGACGAAAGAGGAGGAAAGGCCAAGAGAGTGATTCATGTCTATGGAGACTCCTCAAAGATGATTGGGATAGGAATACTTGGTGCCGGGAATATGGCACGGGTGCATGCAGCAGAATTCGCAAAGTCTGGGAGAGCAAGGATCTGTGCCATCCACGCGCCCGATGAGTGTGCTGCTGAACTTGCAGCACAGTATGGCGCGAAAAATGTCCAGCACGCGAAAGACCTGTTCGAAATGCCTGAAGTCGATGCCGTTGTAATAGCGTCGCCTACCCATACCCATTGCGAGTATCTCGAGTGTGCACGACAGGCGCAAAAGCATGTCCTCTGCGAGAAACCTGTGGTGCGAACTTTTGACGAGCTTTCTCGAGTTGAAGCACTTTTTGCGAATTACTCGAAAGTTGTAATGGCTGGCCATACCGTCAGGTTTTTCCCCGAGTATTCCTTTACTCGTGAGAGACTAGTGAGGGGAGAACTGGGCAACCTGGGAGTGATTCACCTGTGGCGATGTGCTGGATTCGCTCTCGAAAGCACTCACTGGCTTTTTGATTTTCAAAAGAGTGGTGGTGCTGTCCTCGACCTGATGATTCACGACCTTGATTTCCTGGAATGGGCTGCGGGTCCGATCGAATCAGTGTTTGCGCTAAGACCGGAAAATTCCTCGTTGCAGAATGACGCGTGTCTTGTCGTTGCCCGACTTCGATCTGGGGCTCTGGCGCACCTAGAATGCAGTTGGGCGGAGCCAGCCGGGACATTCTATTATGGCTTTGAGATTGCTGGATCCGACGGTATTTGTGATTTCGACTCGAGACGGGCTCCAGCTTTTTCTTATCGTTCCCGGCATACGAGTCACTGTTCCCCTGCGAAAGAAATCAGCTATACGCCTACATCGAAAAATCCTTACAGCCTAGAAGTTGCTGCTTTCATCGATGCAGTCGAAGGGCTCTGCGAGTCACCTGTTCCGCTGTCGGTTGGAATTCGCGCTGTTCGCTTGGCTCTCTCCGTGTTGGATTCATCTGCTCGTCGCGAGGAAGTCCTTTGCAGTGCCTGAGTGACGATGTGGCATCCTGCCAAGCGGTAACAGGACACTGCAAACAAAGGAATAGTGCCCAAAGCCGCAGCCTGCTCTGGAAGCGAACCTACACGTCTCAACAAGAACCAGATGAGAGCTGCAATCAGGGCAGCAAGTGCCATGTAGGGACTCCATCGGATGGTACTCCAGAGGCGAGAAGAGGAATAGGAGTGGGGGGCCGGAGAGAATGGACGAATGGGGCTGCGTTTGAGTATTCTCCAACTTTTTCCACACTCGGCCTGCGTAACGTTTTTTTTCGCGATGCAAGTAATCATATCCAGTTGTGAGAGCTATGCGATGGAGCCATGTCCTGAACGCAGAATTCCCACGATAACCTGAAAGGGCTCAATATGCTCGCAAGAAAACTTCTTGTACAATATCCTGTGCATCATCAGCGCAGCGTGTCAGGCGCCATGCAATAGCGTAAATCTCGTCGCGAAACAGGGAAACAATTTCATCGTAGGCTTCGGTGTCGCCAGCTTTCACGCCAGCAACGACATCGCGAATGTAGCGTTCCTGTGGTGAGCTTTGCACACTGCCACCGTCTTGGCGAAGAAAGGAGAAAATAAAAACATCAACTTTTCACTAAGCTACTCTTTCTTATCGCGCAAGGCAAAAGCTCGCCGAGCCAACCCCTCTTCACTCGGATAGCTTTGAGCATAGTAAATGAAGGCTACGACTCCACCGATCAAGACAGATTTCATTTCCCCCGTGAGAATGAAGAAAATGAATCCCGCAAAAGCCGCGAGGTCACTGAGTGCCAGGCAAATGAAGGTCCGCAAGCGATAGTATGCCATCAACTCAGGCAAGGTGGCGCTCGTCTTAGCTTTTCGATCGTAGTACCATTTGACCCAGAGAAGAAAGGGCTCAATGAGCAAAATGCCCGCAAGGAAAAGCTGAGGAGCGTAGGCAAATTCAGGAGATGCCAGATTGAGAAGACCGCCGCGATTGCTCTCCCGGAACCACTGTTCATAAATCCACCGTGCGAGGAGAAAATAAATGATAGGGGAGAAGCAACACGCTAGCCACAACCACTTTGTGCGGTTCAGTTCGTCACGCACAGGGTCGAGAAAAGGATACTTACCTGTACGCATGCCTGTCATAAGATTAACAACGTCTTCCTTTTTGTTTGGGGTCGCCCCTCGGACAAAAAAAATCCGCACGTCTCGCACGCGCGGATTAACCTTCTAAGATATTGCGACGAATCGCTAGTTGTCACGAAGCGGCTGCATCTATTGGTTTCACCGCAACAAACTTTTTCCCCGCTCTCTCATAAAACTCAACAATACCATCGACCTTTGCGAAGAGCGTATAATCGCGACCAAGCCCGACGTTGGAGCCAGGATGAACTCGAGTGCCCCTTTGCCGAATGATTATGCTGCCGCCCGTTACGAATTCTCCACCATATGCCTTGCACCCAAGTCGTTTGGAATGGCTCTCACGTCCGTTTCTCGAACTTCCAACACCTTTTTTATGTGCCATTTTCTAATCCTCGCTGCTCTTGATGAGAAAATGTGAAAACAAAGCCTCTCGGATAGGCTTTTTCTCGCTCAAAGCGAAATATCTTCGATCAGTACTTCAGTGAACTGTTGCCGATGTCCCCGCCGCTTCTCGTAGCCTTTACGACGTTTGTAAGTGTAGACGAGGATCTTGCGATCTTTGCCGTGCCGAATAACTTTTCCGACGACTTTTGCTCCCTCTACTCGCGGGGTTCCAATTTTTACATCTCCACTGTCTGTGCGAACTTGCAATACGTCGTCGAGAATGACCTGGCTTCCTTCCTCAGCATCGAGGAGTGGCAGTTTTATTCTCTCGCCTTTTGCTACTTTAAACTGTGTGCTTCCATAACGCAAGATTGCATCCATTGCGTCTCATCTCCCGAAAAGATCGCTTCGCCAGTCTGCCCCGTAAATTTGCGGACAGCAAATGGGAAAAGCCTGACCATGCCAGGCCAGCACTCAAAACCGAGGCTATTTACACGAAGCTGCCTTGGCTATTCGCTCCCGCGGACACTAATCTTTGTGCTTGCGTGCAGGTTTTCCTCTTGGTCGGGCTGTTCCCAACATAGGCAACGGACTTTCCAATGTCACGGAGACGTTTTGCCACAGATGTCTTATAATCATTGTATGCTCATGGACAACAACGGACACAAACCAACCAAGCGTGCAAGACCCATTACAGTAAAGTGTAGGCTCTCAGACTGCTATTTTTTCGAGAGGTCTGTTGATAGCGAAAATGGACTTGCTGAGTGCAGTCATCCCGACAAGGATCAATATCGCACAAATTCGTCATGTCCACTCTATCGGCTGGATTGGATGCGGCATCTTGATCAGAAAATCTCGCGCAAGTAGTATAAAATAGTCGGGTTGGTGAAAAAATGCTTGCAGCCTGTTTTCAGCGGCTGTGTTTTTTCATCTCGAAATGAAACCACTCATTATTCGAAATGCTCGTATAATTGATCCTTTCAATGGACGCGACGAAATTGGCTCTATTCTCATTCGAGATGGCGTGATTCAAAGAGTTGGTCCGCTCACTCCATGTGACGGGGCTGAAGTTTTTGACGCAACAGGGCTAGTCGCCTGCCCTGGATTTATCGATCTGCACACCCACCTGCGGGAACCTGGGCGGGAAGATAAAGAGACTATTGCGAGCGGAACTCGCGCTGCGGCTGCGGGGGGCTTCACCACCGTCTGTGCAATCCCGAATACTTGTCCTGCGATTGACACGCAGACCGGACTTAAGTTCGTTCTTTCGAGGGCTGAGTCCGAGGCTGTTGTTAATGTCATCCCCTACGCAGCTGTAACGCGAGGCCAACAGGGAGAGGAAATCGTCGAGTTCGGCGATCTCGTGCACTATGGGGCCAAAGGCTTCACAGACGATGGTAACCCCGTTATGAATGCTGAGATCATGAGACGAGCTCTCGAGTACTCGGCAATGTTTGGTGTTCCCATTCTCGATCACTGCGAGGACAAAAACCTTGTCGCCGAAGGTGTTGTCCACGAAGGTCATTATTCCACAAAACTTGGTCTCAAAGGTATTCCTGCAGTAGCGGAAAGTGTCCATGTGGCACGCGATGTGGAACTGGCAGCCTTCACGGGGGGGCACGTGCATATTATGCATGTGTCAAAGCGACAGTCTTTGCCTCACATTCGGAGAGGCAAAGATGCGGGGGTACGCGTGACGTGTGAAGTAACTCCCCACCACCTCGTACTGACCGATGCGGAGCTCGAATCCTACGACACGAATTTCAAGGTGAATCCGCCATTGGGAAGTAAAGAAGATCGCGATGCTTTGCTCAAAGCACTTCTCGATGATACGATCGACTGCATTGCTACGGATCATGCTCCCCATACGGATATTGAAAAGGATCTTTCCTTCGTAGATGCCCCATTTGGCGTCGTGGGTTTAGAAACGGCATTCCCTGTCTTACACACGCGTTTGGTAAAAGAAGGGTTGCTGTCTCTCAATAAACTCATTGAAAAAATGACGGTTGGCCCAGCGAAGGTATTGGGACTACTTCCGAGAGGTACGTTGAGTGAAGGTGCTCCGGCTGATATAGTTCTCCTGGATCTCTTTGAGGAAATAGTTGTGTCGCGCGACTTTTTCTTCTCGAAGAGTTGGAATTCTCCATGGCTGGGGCAACACCTCTTTGGAAGTGTCGCTGCGACCCTAGTCAACGGAAAGCTTATCTACAGTCACCGAAAATTCTTGGTTTAAGGCAGAAAAATAGAGCCCTCTCGAGCGCAGTATTACAGTTACCGAAGTTCGAGTTGAGAGTCCAAGTAATAGCGCGTTTGGATCGGTTTAAATTTCTTGTTGAATGCGTTCCTCCGCGACCTATACTTCCCTTAGAATAGGTAAAGTGTGGCAATGGACGAAAAAACACCAATCGTAGATGATGCGGTTCAGTCTCAAGTTTCTACTCCTGCGACTCATGTCGCAGACGTTGGATGGGTAGAACCGTACCGAGTTACGACCCCTGAGGAATTTATCGAGCAGGTTAAAAGGCACGTCAGGTATACGCTGGCAAAAGAGTGGGCAACGCTGAGCACTGAAAACATGCTCATGGCAGTCTCACTCGCCGTCCGAGATTTACTCGTCGAGCGTCTTATCGAAACGGAACGAGCCTACCAAAAAGCTGATGCAAAGCGTCTCTATTATCTGTCGATGGAATTTCTCGTGGGCCGCTCGTTGGGTAATAATCTGACCAACCTTGGCATTTATGAACTTTGCCGGGATGCTTTGGAAACGCTCGGTATCGATATAGAAGAGATCCGAGAGACGGAGCGTGACGCAGCTCTCGGTAATGGGGGACTAGGACGTCTTGCTGCCTGCTTCCTCGATTCCATGGCCACGCTTCAGATGCCCGGTTTCGGCTACGGTATCAATTATGAATACGGACTCTTCCGGCAAGAGATCCGTGATGGCTATCAGGTCGAGCAACCTGATGCCTGGCGTTCGCGACCTAGCCCCTGGCTGATTGATCGCTCGGACGAAAGTGTTACGGTTCCCCTCTACGGAGAAATTTCCCATTCTACAGATGCTCAGGGGCGCCCAGAGGTTGCCTGGACTAATTGTAAATACATTCTTGGTGTGCCGTCTGATATGCCCATTATCGGCTATGGCGGCAAGACCGTCAATTTCCTGAGGCTCTACACCGCGAAAGCAACAGAGGAGTTCGATTTCCAGCGTTTCAACGAAGGTAATTACATGGAGGCCGTTGCAGAAAAGATTGCGACGGAGAATATATCCAAGGTCCTTTATCCTTCAGATGCTGTCGATGCTGGACGTGAGCTCCGTTTGCTCCAGGAGTACTTTTTCGTCGCCTGTGCTATCCGCGACATTGTGCGCCGTTATTTGCGTAAGCATGCCACATTTGACGCATTCCCATCGAAGGTGGCAATCCAGCTCAATGATACACATCCCACGCTTGCCATCGCAGAACTCATGCGACTTCTTCTGGATCAGCACCGGTTGCCGTGGGAGAAGGCGTGGAGTATTACGGAAGCAACGTTTGGATATACTAACCATACTCTCATGCCCGAGGCTCTGGAAAAGTGGCCAGAAGAGCTTCTCAAGCGGGTTCTGCCTCGGCATGTTCTCATTATTCACGAAATCGACCGGCGCTTTCTCGCGCAGGTGTCCCGACGCTGGCCTGAGGATTCTGCTCGCCAGCACCGGATGAGCATATTCGAAGAGCACGATGGCAAAAAATTCGTCCGAATGGCAAATCTTGCCATTATCGGTAGCCATAAAGTAAATGGAGTAGCAAAGCTTCACAGTGAGCTCGTCAAAACTCGGCTTGTTCCAGATTTCTTCGAGCTATGGCCCGAGAAATTCACGAACGTGACCAATGGGGTTACCCAGCGCCGCTGGCTTCTCAAAGCAAATCCAGGATTGGCCGACCTTCTCTGTGAGACAATCGGGGATGGATGGATAACAAACCTCGACGAACTCGAGAAACTCGTTCCCTATGCTGACGACAATGCTTTTCGACAACGTTTTCGCCTGGTCAAGCTTCGTAACAAAGAGCGGCTTGCGAGAACAGTGCGTGAGCTAACGGGCGTGCACATTGACCCACAGACGCAATTCGATGTGATGGTGAAACGCATACACGAGTACAAACGTCAGCTGCTGATGGCTCTGCGTGTCATTCATGAATATCTCAGTATCGTGGAGGACCGCGTCGATCCGCCTGTTCCCCGGACGTGTATCTTTGCGGGAAAAGCTGCACCCGGCTACTGGGCAGCGAAGCAAATTATCAAGCTCATCAACGAGCTCGCGAAAATCATCAACAATGATCCTCGGGTAAAAGGCCGCCTCAAAGTTGTCTTCGTTCCAGATTATCGGGTGTCCCTCGCCGAAAAGATTATTCCGGGAGCTGACATCAGCGAACAGATCTCGACCGCCGGGACTGAGGCATGCGGCACGAGCAATATGAAGTTCGCCATGAACGGCGCTCTTACCGTCTGTACTTATGACGGCGGCAATATCGAAATCATCGAGGCTGTGGGCCGTGATAACGTCTTCCTCTTTGGACATACAGCGGAAGAATTAGAAGCGCTAAGGGGCAAGTATAATCCGTGGGATATTTATCACTCCAATGCGGCCGTGCGCCGCGTAATGGACGTCTTTAATTCCGATAAACTGTTCCACCGGGATGCACCTATGTTCCACTGGATTTTCAATTCCCTTTTGAACCAGGGAGACAGGTATTTCCTCTTGGCGGATTTTGAACAGTATGTACTAGCCAGCCATCGAGCTGCGAGCCTTTTCCACCAGCAAGATCAGTGGTGCCGGAAGGCGATTCTCAACGTGGCGCACATGGGGCGTTTTTCGAGTGACCGCTCAATAAAGGAGTATGCTGAGAACATCTGGGGGATTGGTCCTGTAAACTAAAAGAGTGTTTTGGATGAGTGGGAGGGGCATGTCCCAACAAAAAGGGCATAGAGATCAAATAGACTCTCCCCCAGATTAGCGCATGAGCTTCTGATTAGAGGTTCACACGTATCGGCGATTCCATGGACCAGAAAAACATTCGAAACTTTTGCATCATTGCGCACATAGATCACGGCAAAAGCACTCTCGCTGACCGGCTAATGGAGCGGACACAGGTCGTCAGTAGCCGGGAAATGCGCGATCAGCTCCTTGATTCTATGGATCTGGAGCGCGAGCGTGGCATTACTATCAAAGCTCAAGCCGTGCGATTGCCTTACAAGGCAAGTGATGGGCAAGTCTACGAACTCAATTTGATTGATACCCCTGGCCATGTGGACTTCACCTATGAGGTGTCCCGCAGTCTAGCCGCGTGCGAAGGAGCTCTTCTTGTTGTCGATGCCGCCCAAGGAGTCGAGGCTCAAACGCTTGCCAATGTGTACATGGCTATCGACCAGAATCTCGAAATTATCCCAGTGATCAACAAGATCGATCTGCCAGGCGCAGATCCGGAAGAAGTCAAACGCCAGATTGAGCAAATTATAGGGATCGACGCGAGCGAGGCCATTCTCGCTAGTGCGAAACTCGGTATTGGAACGGACGAAATTCTTGAGGCCGTCGTTAAGAAAGTCCCGCCACCAAGAGGAAGTCTCGAAGCACCACTACGGGCTCTTATTTTTGACTCCAAGTATGATAGTTTTCGCGGCGTGATCACGTATGTGCGTGTTGTCGATGGCGTCCTCAAGAAAGGAGACCGCATCCGTGTGATGTCGACCCAGGCGGATTACGAGGTCGACGAGGTCGGCTACTTCAGTCCCAAGATGTGCCCCGCTTCAGAACTCAGTGCGGGTGAGGTTGGTTATGTAATCGCATCCATTAAGGATGTGGCATCTGTTCGGGTGGGTGACACTATCACTCATGATCGTCGCCCCGCTCTGGAGCCGCTGCCAGGTTACAAGCCTGCTCGGCCTGTCGTCTTTGCTGGTTTGTATCCGATCAATTCCGAAGACTATGACAACCTGAAAGATGCGATAGAAAAACTGCGGCTGAACGATTCGAGCTTTTTCTTTGAGCCAGAGACGTCGGCAGCACTCGGATTCGGCTTCCGATGTGGTTTTCTTGGGCTTTTGCACATGGAGATAGTTCAAGAACGTTTAGAGCGTGAGTTTAACCTTAGCCTCATAACTACCGCTCCCAACGTTATTTACAGGATCACCAAGCGAAATGGTGAAGTGATCTACGTTGACAATCCGACAAAGATGCCAAATCCCGGCGAAATAGATCTTATCGAGGAACCCTTCATTGTTGCTCGCATCATCACGCCGCCCCAGTATCTGGGCAACATTTTGTCCTTACTTCAGTCCAAGCGAGGGGTTCAGCGGCAGATACATTACATCACGCAAAACCGCGTGTTGCTGGAGTATGAGCTCCCTCTGGGAGAGGTCATTCTAGATTTTTATGATAAGCTGAAGTCTATGTCGCAGGGATATGCGAGTTTTGACTACGAACTCGCTGACTATCGGCCTGCAGATATGGTCAAACTCGACATTCTCATTAATGGTGAGCCCGTCGATGCGCTCTCGACTATTGTCCACCGTGACCAAGCATACCAGCGGGGGAGAGCTCTGGTGGACAAGCTGAAGGAGCTCGTGCCGCGCCAGCTATTCGAGGTCGCTATCCAGGCAGCCATTGGCGGAAAAGTTTTGGCGCGCCAGACGGTGAAAGCGCTTCGCAAAAATGTGACAGCTAAATGTTACGGAGGAGATATCACTCGCAAGCGTAAACTTCTGGAAAAGCAGAAGGAAGGAAAGAAGCGCATGAAACAGCTAGGCCGCGTAGAGATTCCTCAGGAAGCATTCATGGCCGTCTTGAAGGTTGAGACATAACCTTTTTACCGCTGTGTCCCATCACGCTCCTGATTCAAGGCGAGCGAAGAAAGAGCGCGGCGAAAGGGAGAAACCAAATACATCGAACCAAAGCAAATGAGCGACTCGTGCTCTGGATTCAGCTCCCGCCATGCTCGAGCCAAAGCATCTTCGACCGTATCGAAATCCTCGGCAGCGACCCTGAGCTGAGAGCGAAAACTTTCTGCAACTTCCGAAGCAGCGAGGGCCCGCGGTGACGATGGCTGGCAACAATACACCCTCTGAATGGCGAGATCCTTTCCTAGTGCATGGAGGATGCGCTCTAGAGATTTATCCCGCAAGAAACCGGCAACAATCCGGACAGGTCGCTCAGGCCAGAGCATACGATAGGTTTCGACCATAGCAGCTGTCGAAAGTTCGCAGTGGGCTCCGTCAACAATAATCGGCGGGGTAGCCGAGAGAACTTCAAAGCGTCCTCCCCAACGGACATTTCGCGCTCCACGCCGAATAGCCTCGATGGGAACCCGGATACCCAGGTAATGCTCGGCTGCGAGCAAGGAGGTAAGAACCGTGCGCAGATTTTCTACCTGGTGCAGGCCTGGTAAGGCGCACTCAATGTGAGAACCACCGCGCAACGCTTTCGCCAATGAGGTATCCGCAAACAACAATTGTCCTTGCTCTGTCAGACGCGCCTCACATGCCATCCCTCCTGAGGGAAAAGTCGGTGAGGGAGGGAGAACTCTCGCCGATTCGAGCTCTACCACGTCCTCGGCAAATAGTGTGGCGCGTGTACCTTTCTTTGCGGACTGAAGCGTAACGATACGGTGCACTTCATCGGCAGAAGCTTTCTTCTGTTTGGCAACAACGACAATTCCACCAGGTTGAATAATGCCAGCTTTTTCCTGGGCTATTTCTGTGATCGTGCTGCCCAAGGTCTCCATGTGGTCGAATCCCACCGACGTTATGACGTCGATGAGCTGGAAATTTGATCGGGGGAGGAGCGGGCTGGCCTGTCCAAACACGTTCGTAGCATCCAAACGTCCGCCGAGACCTGTTTCGATAACGGCTACATCGATGTTGGACTTTTTAAAGTATACAAAAGCACAGGCTGTGAGCAACTCGAAGACGGTCCTAAAACCATAATGCGTAGAGGTCTGTGCTACCCCCGCATTGTTAGCAAGCTCGAGGATTTCTTTTGCAAAGTGCGACTCGGGGATGAGCTCTCCGTTTACCCGTATCCGCTCGCAATACGAATCCAGATGGGGAGACGTATACAAACCGACCTTTTTCCCTGTCTCCGTCAGAATCTGGGACAGGAGGGCACACGTAGACCCTTTTCCTTTTGTCCCTGCAACGTGAAAAGCAGGGGCGTGAAATTGAGGACTTCCGAGGGAAGCGAGAAAATTTCTGAAACGCTCGAGATCTTCCTCTTTTGTTTCTCTGGCAAAACGTTTGCGGTCGGCTTTTTCATAGTCGATCATTCTGTTAAAGAGATCGACGACAGTGTCATATGCCGTTGCAGCATTCTTGTGCTCGGGATACGGCAAACAAACTCCTCCGACTCAGTGACAAAATGAGGTGTTCACGGAGAAAAACACGTTCTCTTCTGCGCTAGCGCGTTGCTTGCGGTTGTGCACAGGCGAGCATAAAGTCAGCTCGAAGGGAACAAATCCGCAATGTTCAAAGTGTGATTGCGAAGCCAACGGCGCATCTCTGTGCGATCGAGCCGGAAGCGTTCTCCGCCACTCATCTCTTGCAAGAAGGGGAGAGAATGCATCCATCCATCCCACCTTCTCCGATCTGCTGTAGTGCCCCAGATCTGTTCGATGAGTGCGAGCATATCGGCAGAGGGAATGACAGAGCGAAAGAAATCGAAAAGGATTTCCGACTGCGTAATCTCTTCCTTCAACCGGTTCAAAATCGCTTTGAGAATTTGTTCGTGATCAAAAGCTAGACGCGGCCTTCGTTTTACAACATGAAACATGGCGTCGTCCACTTCTTCGCCGGGTTCGGGTTTTGAGACTTCTGCCGGAACAGCACCAAAATAGACGACAGTAACAGAGCGGCCGCGGGGATCTCGACCGATGGTACCAACTGCTCCGAATTGTTTCAACCGGGTCCCGACTATCCCAGTCTCTTCTTTCAATTCACGCAGAGCGCATTCTTCCAGCTCTTCATCTTCCTCGAGAATCCCGCCGGGAAATGCCCACAGACCTTCGAAAGGAGGAGTCGCTCGCTTGACCAGAAGAACCTTTAGTTGCTGGTCTTCGAACGTGAACAAAACCACATCGGTTGTCACAAGAATCTGTGGAAATGTCTTCTTGCTCTCGTGTTCAGAGCTTGTCCGATTTGTACTACTTCTTTTTGTTGCCACGGTCTGCCCTCACAATCGTTCAACAGCTTATTGGGCTGGCATGCACACGTTTCAACTGTCAAGAAATTAGGTGAATATGCCATTTTCGCTATCCACTATTTCTTCTCGTAGAGGAATGGACTAACGCCACTGCTTTCGCAAGAGGAAATGTGCAATGAAGGTTGTCACAAATGCCCAGATGAGGGAAATCGATGAACTCACCCAGCAGCAGTTTCAAATTTCGGAACAGGAGCTCATGGAGGAGGCGGGGAAAGCGGTCGCGAGGGTTGTTGGGGAGCGGTATTCGCCCCAGCGAGTTGTTGTGCTGTGTGGGAAAGGCAATAATGCTGGCGACGGATATGTTGTTTCGCGTTATCTAAGGTCGCAGGGGATAGATGTCACTGTTCTAGCCGTTGCCCAGCCCGAAGATCTTCGTGGAGCCGCTCACGTTGCTTTCCGACAAGCAAAGGAGGTGGGGGTGCCTATTAAACCTTTCCGTGCCACCGCCGAGATTCTTACCCAGGCAGAAGTAATTGTTGATGCTCTTTGTGGAACGGGAATAAAAGGTGCTTTGCGTGGAGACTTTGAAGTTGCTGCGAAGACAGTCAATGCGTTGCCGTCTATCATAGTGGCAGTCGATGTCCCCTCGGGCGTACGCGAGTTTGCGTCAGGAGAAGAGCTCGGTGAGATCGTCAAAGCTGATCTCACTGTCGCGATCGGAGCTCCTAAGCTCTGCTCCGTCACTCTTCCGGGCTCGCTCTTTACGGGTGAATTGCAAGTAGAGAAAATCAATTTCCCGTCCGAACTCCTTGAGTCCGAGCGTCTGCAGTACAATATCGAATTTCCCAAAACCTTGGGTCAGTGGCTCCCTCAGCGGCCTGTGTATGGCCACAAGGGAACATTTGGAAAGGTTGGTATTGTTGCAGGTTCTGCGTGCTTTGCGGGTGCTGCCATCCTCGCAGCACGAGCCGCTCTCAGAAGTGGCGCTGGGCTCGTAACTGTCTTTACGCCTGCATCCTTAAATCCCATTTATAAAGTGGCTGTTCCCGAAGCGACAACGGCGATCGTTTCGTCTGAGAGTTTGACAGAACTTGATGCTACGAGCCTATGGCCTATCGTGGAGCACGCAAAGGCTTGTGATGCACTCGCGGTGGGAATGGGACTTGGGACGAGCCCCGACCAAGAGACGCTTGTCCGCGGGCTCATTGAAAACTGTTCCTGTCCTTTGGTGCTTGATGCAGACGCTCTTACCTGCCTCGCTCGCCATCTGCCAAAGCTCAATGAAAACGTTGTGCTTACTCCCCATCCGGGGGAAATGGCGAGACTTTTGAACACGACCACGGCCGAGATCCAACGAGACCGCTTTGCAGCGGCTAAAGAATGTGCTCGGAGGACAAATGCTGTGGTACTTCTTAAAGGCGCCGACACTCTTGTGGCTCGTCCCGATGGTCAAGTGTGGATCAATTCCGGTGGTACATCAGCACTTGCCAAAGGTGGCAGCGGAGACGTGTTATCAGGAATCATCGCGTCGCTCATGGCTCAAGGTATGGTTGTGTGGAAAGCTGCTGTCACCGCTGCCCGACTCCATCTTGAAGCGGGTATTTCATGCGCACGCACAAAGGGCGAACGAGGTGTCCTCGCGAGCGAGGTTGCCGATGAGGTCCCGCGCGTGTGTGACATGTGGCTTGAAGCTCATCAGTGACCACATCCTGAAGCGTTCTTCTCCAAAAGAATCAATTGTCGTCAGGAGTGCTCACAAGATCGATGTCATCCTTGAGATAATCAGGAACTTGGTAGGAAATTTGCACTTCATACGGGACTTCATCAGAAGTACGAATCTCGAGAAAGTCCTCTCCCTCGCCACCTTCGATTTGGGGGAAAGTTGTGGGGCTCGACTGTGTGATGATCACCTGTTCGAATCGCATACGGGGTAAATCTGCTTGGGGGAGGGAATCTTCGCAGTTTAGCCAGACGATCATAGTGTAATTTCCGATAACTGCGTCCGGAAGAAGATAGGTAGCGCTCGATTCGAGTGAGTCGGATTCAGTTTCTACCTGCTCACACGCAGTGTAGGTAACGCCATCCGGGGATACAAGCGGAGTGGGAGGCGGGATCCCAGGCTCATGGCTTACAAGTTTAATATACCCGCCGACAATGACAAAAGGGAGCTTTGTCCGTATCCGAACGTTGTCTACGTCATCTTCGGTTCGAACCGCAGGTGGGAGTTCGCGTTCCCACCGAAAGATGGTGTTGGCATACGTAGGAGGCGGAGTGGAGTCGAGTGTTGCATAATAACCGAGACGCGACGAAGAATACCGCGTCATGCTTTCTCCGGGTCGAAGCCGAATTCTGGCGTCATGTCCAAAGATTGGCTTCCACCACGCAAGGATGGGGGTGCGTGTAGTAGTACCGAGTGCATGGACAAGGCGGTTGCGGAGTTCCACGGCTTGTTGAGGATCATCAACCTCTGCTGGCTGAAGTAGATTGCGCTTTGTTCGCATCTGAATAGCTGGTATAGTCCGGGTGGTCCTGCCGACGTAGGCATGTACCTTCAAGTCGGGATCGAGGGTCTGCGATGTTTTTCCGTCATAAAATTCTGTAACCACATGGACCCAGAGATCCCAGACGGCTGTCCGGATTCCAAGACCGTGCAAGACAGTGGCAAGAGCCCGAGCTGAGGCGTCGCAAAGCCCGTATCCGTAAACATTGAGAAGTTTCACAGGGTCATAGACCTCCGCATCAGCTCGCGCGGACATCCAGTTGTACAACCTATACTGTGAGATGATGTTGTATGCAGCCCGAGCAAGCGACGGGGTTGTCCTGTCAGTAGCTGTTCTCCGTGCTTCTGCAAGAATTGCGTCGAATGTGCTCAAATCCGGGGTACGTGTTGTCGAGAGCCGAAAGAGGGCGGTCGAAGTGGCGGAATCGTTTCTGAGGTAAAGGACACCTGTCGTAGTGGGAATTTGCGCTTTCGGGACAGGAATGAAATTATTCCCCCGGGCTTGTTGCCTTACCAAAATATCCCCCCAGCCTGGAAGAGCTAAAAACATAACGCCAAACATAACGCCCGCAATCACGCATAGCCGGAGAGCCGATGGAATGAGCGAGTCTCTTACCGTTGAAACGCGTCTTTGCCAAAAAGACGCGAGTGCCTTAATTGCAAGAGTCATTTTATTATCCTATTATCAATTAGATATCGCATGATGAAGTCATCTGCTGGTGCAAGGGGATACGTCGGCAACTCTCCCAAACTCACCCACGCGATTTTGTCATGAGCTCGTATTTCGGTAATAGGTGAGGCAAATTCTATCCGGTACGCTGACAAGCAGATGCTTCCGTGTGGATATTCGTAAACACTGTCTCCAAGGTGGTCACCAACTCGAATCGTGGCTCCAAACTCTTCGAGAAATTCACGCGCAAGGGCCTCGGCAGGGCTTTCCCCCTTTTCAATTTTGCCTCCGGGGAATTCCCACATCCCGCCCAGAGTGTCATTTGCACCGCGACGTGCGAGAAAAACGGAACCGTCTTTTACGGCGACGCCAGCTACCACATGCGTTACTTTCTTCACCGTTCGCAACCGCTATCGAAGAGCTTCATTGCCAAGTAGGTCGTGATTCACTTTCAGCAGGCACATTTCTTGGTCTTCATACATGACTACCATCGCGGCGGGATTCTTTATGCATGTCGACATGTATCCTAAGAATTTCTGCCCTCTTTCCGAGTGGGCGTCCTCCAGGAGAATGTAGTTCACGCGACTCTTACGAAGAAACGAAACCGCATCAGTCGGAGAAAGTCGCGAAGCCAAAAACTGGTCGCGCTGTGAGAACAGGACATAAGCTTCTTTTTCTGGTACGGAGTAGAGGCCAAATAGCATCACAGGCCCCCGCAAAACTTGGGATCTTCCTGTGAAAGCCGGCAGCCCCCAATGTTCCGCGTCGGAAAGAAAACGTGACCGTGCGGGAGTATGCCGACGGATCCAGTCATACAGTTGGAGGTTGCGCGAAGAAAACACGAGGGGGGAGCCCACAATCAGCGACGGTGTTTTCATGAGAATCGGCGGACGGATAAAGAGAGGCAAAACGATTGAGAGTAAAAGCGCTCCTGCCGTAACAATTCTGGATCTCCCGAGCAAGAGAGGAAGCCCTGCTGCAAGCCCGAGGTAGGGCAACCGGCTTGCATTATATATAGCGAAGAAAGCAGAAAAACGATCTTTGCAAAAGAGCCCCTGGATCGTATATCCGATTCCCGCGGCAAGGAGTAACAGTGTCGAAAAAAATATCGCTCCGTAGTTTTTCACACCTGCCACCACGAGGACAGCGATGACCAAGAAATAGAGCGGCCAGTACGGCAGAGCGTGATCCCCAAGCAGTGAGAAGGAAAAATGAGTGGGAAATGCGTATTCGGGACCGTAGGGGGTTTTGCCAAAATACCAAATGAGACCAGAAACGATGAGGGCAGCACATCCGTGGAATACCAGTAGAGCTTGCGAACGTTTGGTAAGGCTACGCCAGGCGGCTAATGCACTTCCAACCATGAATGCAGTTACGACGGTTGCACTCACGGTATGAATGCTTGCCAGTAATGCCGCTGCGAGCCACGTGAGGATAGCAAGATTGCGATCAGTTAACCAGAGTCGGTGAAGTAGCCACCAGAGAAGCACAGCGAGAATTGGAAAGAAAAGACTTTGGCTTTGGGGATAGAGAAAAAAGTCAGGTCGCCAAAGGCAAAAACCGAGTGTACCAGCCAACGCCAGTGTGGCCTTTGTAGAAGGAGATCCACCGCTAAGCGCGTACATGAGAAAATATATCGCTATCACACTTGCCATGTGGAGTAAAGGCCCCACAGCCCAGAGAGCGAAGGGAGCAGTGCTTCCACTCGCGGCAGTGCATAGCGAGAGTCCGCAATGACCGACAGAAGGGTAGTAGTTTTTCATCCCCGCTGCGAATGGATTTTCAGAAGGATAGGCTCTGCGCTCACATGTCTCCTGCACAAGCGAGAAGAGATAACAGCTGTCGCTTTGAAACCACCCTCTCATCCAATACTGAATTCCCTCCTGGGTTGTTCGGGGACCGTTGCTAACATACGTTGCAATCACGAACGGCAGAACAACGGCAGCCGTGGCGAGTGCGCCTGCGTCTTTCATGGAGAACAAGATGAAAACACGTCGACCGCATTTTAACGCGCTCCATGAAATAAGCGCAGAAGAAATAACCAGGAATATTTCTGCTCCCTTGGGAAAAAGTCCAAGAAGCAATGCTGCTATACTCGCAATCGAGTCCACAACGAGTGACAATGCGCATGTCACCATGAATACCTGAGTGAGGGGAAAGTGCTTTCTCACGCAGAGTGTGAAAGGGAGACCAGGGAGAAGAGCGTAGAGGAATACCTTCGAAAAATGGGGAGGAGTTATTGCCAGAAGAAAAAGTACGAGTGTGACGATGATTGAGACAATACCAGCCCGGAGGGAAATTGGGCGGTCAAAGCGGATGGATAGATTCTTCATATCAAATGTCATTATTTTCGTGCTTCATGCTCCTCAGAATTCGAGGATGACCACACCCTGAACGAAAGAAACTTTTAATATCAAGATGAGAGGTTGCTTCTCCAATGGAACGCTCCGAGCTGCTCGAAAAACTCTGCAATGCTCATGGCCCCAGCGGTTACGAAGCTGAGGTCCGCGAGATGCTCGAAAGCATTCTTGCACCTTATGTTGACAGTATGTCAACGGACGCCCTCGGCAATCTCATAGTCTGGCGTCGAGGCGAAGGAGAGAATCTCCCTGTGCTCATGCTCGATGCCCACATGGATGAGGTTGGATTCGTTGTCAGTCATGTGGAGAAAGATGGTTTCCTCCGCTTTGCTCCGCTTGGACAATTTGACGAGCGAGTTCTCCCTGCTCAGCGAGTTCAAATCAAAACGCGAGGAGGCGAAAAAATCATTGGCGTAATAGGAGCAACGCCGCCTCATATCCAGTCAAGTGAGGGACGCCGAAGCCCTTATCCACTCGAAACACTGTTTATCGATATAGGGGCGAAAGATGCTCAGGAGGCCACCTCGCGAGGGGTGCGGATAGGGGATAGCGGCGTCCTCTATCAACCTTTTACAGAAATTGCCCAAGGAATAGCGACGGGAAAGGCTTTTGACGACCGCGTCGGCTGTGCGATCCTTGCGGAGGTCCTGATCCAGCTTGCCGTGGAAACGCGTCTGCCGTTCGATGTGGTGGGTGTCTTCTCAACCTTTGAAGAGACGGGTGCGCGGGGCGCGATGGTTGCAGCTTTCGGAGTTGCTCCACAGGTTGCACTGGTCCTTGAAGGCACTGTTGCTGCTGATGTTCCCGGTGTTCCGGAATCACGTTGTCCATCTGTGATGGGGAAAGGACCGGCAATTACGCTTATGGACAAGTACACACACTGTCACCCCGAGCTTGTGGCATTTCTCGAGGATATAGCAGCGGATGAGCTCATTCCCTATCAGATAAAACGTCCAATTTTTGGAGGAACGGACGGCGCACGAATTCACACCTCTCGTGCAGGCGTGAAGACTGCCACGGTGAGTGTTCCGTGCCGCTACATCCACTCACCTATCTGCGTAATGAGTATGCAAGACTACGACGCTGCAGTGCGGCTGGTTCACTCCTTTGTCAGGCGAGCAGAAAAGCTTTTCGTGAAATGAAAAGCCCTCACACGCCGCGTGTGTCGGGATGCCAAATGTATTTGTGCAGCTGAAGCTGGAAGCGAATCTCGAACAGTCGGTCTTCTAAAAGCCACGAAACGAGCGTCTGCGGATTCAATCGCCCAAAGACAGGGCTGAAAAGCACAGCTTTAACTTTCGACGTGAGAGCATACTGCGAGCAGATGTTTTTTGCCCAATCATAGTCACTGCGATCACCAATGACAAACTTGATCTCGTCGTGAGGTGACAGAAAGTCCAGATTCTCCCATTTATTGTTCTCCGACTCACCGCTCGTCGGAGTTTTGATGTCCATGATCTTGTGTACTTGCGGCGGGACATCTTTTACGGCGAGTGCTCCACTCGTTTCGAGCAAGACCGTGTATTGTCGTTCCACAAGTTCTTCGAGGAGGTGGACCGTCCCCTTTTGCGCCAATGGTTCGCCGCCTGTTACCTCGACAAGCCGGCACCCGAAGTTCTCCACTGTCTCGATGATTTCGGAAATTGTCAGTTTTGTGCCCCCAGAGAAGGCATATGCCGTGTCGCAGTATATGCAGCGAAGCGGGCACCCAGTGAGTCTAATGAATGTGCATGGACATCCCATCCACGTAGATTCCCCCTGGATAGAGAGGAAAATCTCGGTTACCAAAAGTTTTTCTTCTACACCGCTGCGTTTCGTCATGACGAATCGATTTCTCACGTGTGCCTATAGAACCTTTCAGTACGTACAGATCCGCCGTGCAAAAAGTACTCGCTCGATGAGTGGTTGGTCAGAGTCTTCTCGTCTCTCATCAAGTGTAGAAATATGAACGTTATTTCCCGAAGCGTGGATGATCCGATCTTTTCCTAGCGACACAGCGACGTGAGAGATTCTTCCACGCTCATTGAGAAAGAAGATTAAATCGCCAGGTTCGGCGACCTCTCTTACCTGTCTGCCAAATCCGACAATAACACCCACGATAGCCTGCTCTTCCGCGTCGCGCGGCAAGTGAACCCCGTTTGCTCGGTAGATAAACTGCGAAAATCCTGAGCAGTCGACACCAAGATTCGTCACTCCACCCCATACGTAGGGAGTCCCCAGGTATGGTTGCGAGATAGTGAGGATAGCGTCCGGAGTAAAATAGTTTCTTAGCGGATGATACGATTGCGGCGTTCCTTGAAAAGGAATTGTTTCGTTGCCGATCGTCAGTACATAAGTACCATGCGCCGAGCGTGTAAGTCCTGCTGCCGTAGGTATAGTAATAGGCACACGGTCGCTTAATGTCACTGTCGTGGGTCGAACCAGATAAGCGTCGGGAAGACGATACGTGCTAACAAGCTGAAAATCTCCCTTTCTGATGAAGCCGACGTAGCCTTCGCACGATTGCGCAAGATACCAGTCGGTTACGTCGTTGGGGTGGGAATGATATGGGCTGCGCAACTGATGTCGATGTGAGGCATTTTCTCTTCGACCAGGCAGACTTTGGGACGAAAGATCATCTTCTCGAGCGCTACGCAGAATCCTTGCGGGCCACCCAAGAGGAATCGAATTCACCTGCTCGGCGTTCGGCCGTGGCTCTTTGCGCATTGTTGCACTCACGGTTGTTGAAATCCCATACACGAGTGTGCCAAGCTCCTTAGCAGGAAGCAGCTCTATGTTGTTGGCTTGCACATCGAACCCCAATGCCCTGAGCGACTGTTCGAGTCCCGTCTTAAATTGGGCGATAGAAACCTCGCCGCTTAGGACTATTGACCTCTTTGCCGGATCGATAACGTGGGACCTAACTCGAAATACTGCTAACCGAGAGTCGAAACAGACTGCTTGCTTATACCGTTCTATGTATGTATCGAGCTTCTCAACTTTGCCGTCTCCCGACGGCTCCAGCAATCTGAGAAAAACGCTTTGAAAGCGTTGGCGTCTCTGCTCACGGGGAAGTTGTCTCCAATGCTCATCGCTGAGGAAATCGGTACTAGTATCTTCCGAGCCTGTGAGGGAAGTCGTACGTGTCGAAGAGGATTCCTCGCGAGAAGAGCTCGATGTCGTTTTTTGATCGGTTGCTGAAAAGCATATGCTCGCACAGAGCCAGCATAGAAACACTGCAGATGTCTTGCTCATTTCCAATCTCACCTGATTTGCTCCCGTATTTAGCGCTTAGATCGTGGTCGCGTTTTGAAACCAAAATTGCGCAGGTCAAATTCGTTTTTGCGCCAATTCTTTCGGACTTTGACCCACAACTCGAGGTAACAGGGGCGCCCCGTGAGCTGCTCGATGTCTTTTCGAGCTTCCATGCCGATTTGTTTTAATAGCTGACCGCCGTGACCAATGATGATTCCTTTTTGAGTCTCACGCTCCACATAAATGACGACACGTATGTAATCTTTGTCAGGACGCTCCTCATATTGTTCCACCTTCGTGAATACCGAGTAAGGGATTTCCTCCGACGTAAGGTGGAAGATTTTTTCCCGGACAGCTTCTGCTGCAAAAAAGCGTTCGTCGCGGTCAGTAAGTTGATCAGGATCGTAATATTGAGGCCCTTCAGGAAGTGCTGCCACAGTTTTCTGCAAAAGTTCTTCGAGTCCTCTTTTTTCGAGGGCGGAAATGAAGATTACGTGCTGATACTGGGACGGATCGAGAAAAGAGGGAATAACGGGCTCTTGTCCCGACGGGAACTTATCGATTTTGTTCAAGACGAGAAAACGAGGCTTTTTGCTATATTGTTCGAGGAGCGCGAGAACCTGCTCGTTTGGGGGAACCGGATCATTGATGTCGACAACGTGATAAAGAATGTCGGCATCCTGGAGAGCTTCATCAACACGATCGACAAGGCTTTGGTTGAGCAGATCACGGGGAACGATGATTCCTGGAGTGTCCACGAAAATAATTTGGAAGGAATCGGTTGTCAGAATTCCCGCTATGCGATCTCGGGTTGTTTGCGGTTTGTCTGAGACGATTGCGAGCCGTTCACCGATCAGAGCATTAAGCAGTGTGGACTTTCCTGCATTCGGCTTGCCAGTAATAGCGACAAAGCCGGAGCGGAAATGCGCTGTGTTTGTTGAATTCGATTCGTTCATGGACCCTGGTCTCAGTTTCTCGGTTACTCCTAAATGACTTACAACAGAAGACGGTTTTGTTACTCGCCAGCGGTACGCGTATCAGAAGTCATTGCATTCTCTCCACCGCGCGACGATGTAGTTTCTTCCTGCGGGTTGGGTGTCTCAAACACCCTCATCTCTTGCACAGGTGAAGATTCAGCGACTGCGTGGCGAGTTGCAGTTTCCGACGTTGACGTATCGCTGGGAGCCAGCAAACTCGATGTGGTTATGGAATCCCGTTGAGGAGAAACGAGGGAGTCGGTGGTTAACCTCGTCTTTTCCTTCGGAGTGCTGACCTCAATTGTCTCGCTCGTTGTTGGGGAGTGCTCGAAAGAGCGTGAAATTGTGCTCTCGGGTACCTCGGCTGATGTCGTCACCAGTGACGGAGTTTCTTCTGGCTCCTCCGAGAAAAGTGCAGTGGTGAGAGCTTGTTGGGCTATCTTGTAAACTTTTGTATATCCGTGCTCGTATACTTTTTTGCCGAGCCTCACAAATTTCTCTTCGTTGAGCAGAGGGTATCGTTCTCGCTCGAGTTTACCCACTATAACATAGTCGATTTTGTCCTCGAGAAGCAGCTTTGCAGTGTCGCGAAGGGAAGAGCTAACGTAGATTTGATCGGCAACATCGAAACGTCTATCACGCTCGATCTCGAACTCTTTGCCTCGCCAGCCCCATTCATGGTAGAGCCAACCACCCAGTGCAGGGCGTCCAGTATTGGAGGCTACGCGTCCAGCATACTCATATTGTTTTCCTGGTGCTTCAAGAATTCGCGCCTCGGGATCGGTGAAAGCGCGAATCCACAGAATGGCAGCGTAATCGTCTGGTTCGACGTAACTCAGGTAGCGCATCCCGTCGAGAACGCGTGCGGGATCTTTTGCAGGCGGATAATGTTTTGCCATCCCGATACGCTGAAGTGTGCCTGCAATAGGATAGATGCCCCCTGCAATGACAATGAAAACGAGGAGGCGGCGGGACCACCGTTTCCAGTGAATCTCAGGGAAGGCGGAGATACAGCGTCTTGCTGCGAGTACTGCCGCAAGAGAGACGATTGGCCAAAGACCATAATAGATTTTGAACACCGTGTTGATCCGCTCGATGGGACCCGAAAAGATATCATCAAAATATGCAACCTCAGCGAAACAGGTGAGTGCGCAAAAAACGAGGAGTAGCGACAGAAATAAACGAAAGCCAGCGGGATGGGGATGAAGAGCAAGGACGCTCACGAGAATCAAAGCGGTGACACCGGTGAGAGAGCCGACAACGCCGAATCCACTCACGATCCCCAGAAGAATTAGTGCACAGGCTGCGACTGCTGTTCCCGTCAGAATCTCACGAGTCAGTCCCCCTTTGATCATTCCAAACATCGTTTTTCTGTATGTTCGAGTGCCAACAGCGACCAACAGAAGCACGGGAAGGATCAGGAGCAGTATCCAATGAGTGGCGAATTCAAGGGGAGAACTTTTCAATTCATCGGGGAGGAAGGCCAAAGTTGCATTTGGCGGCAAGAATTCCACGTAGAAGGGACGAAAGAGTAGTGTAATGCCGACGGCGACTAACAAGATCGTGAGAAGAAGCGCTTCGATCGCGACAAAAAATGACCACAATGCCTTCCGAGACCATCGCGGAGTCTCCTCCGCGCTGGATGCTTTCCAATTCGTGGCGGCGCCCCAGAATGTGACGCCTACACACATTCCCAAATTCACAACATCCCACGAGTTTCCTGCATAGAGAGCACCGAAAATCAGAGCGAGAAAGAGTAATTCATCGAGGTTCTCTGACTCATAGCGGAGAAGTGAACCCGCCCTGAGAATTCCCTTCCACGCTTGGATACAAAGACTGAGGCCCAAGAGAAAAATAATGAGCGAAGAGAGATGGGCGTGGAGGTCGCCGAGGATCAAGCTGAACGAGGGAAATTCTGTTATAGTGTTCTGGATAGCGCGAGAACTTCGCCAGAAATCGTAGCCCATGTACCATTGGGACAAGCGCAGATCGCCTTCCCACACCTCCCTCACTATTCCCAAAAGTTGGAAAGCACCGTCGATATTGGAACTAAGAACAATGAGGAATGCACTGAGGAAGCCCCATTTTATGCGCCCAGTGAGATTATAGCCAAGGGAGAAAGAAAGAACCGTAATGTAAGCAAAAATCGAAGCAAGGCCGAGATTGAATCCGATTTCTGAGCCAGTACTTGTAAATCGAGATATGGTCGCCCAGAGAAAATGCCCAAAATAGTAGTAGTTCAAGCTAAAGCCGCTGAGCCACGCGTCGTGGGGAGGGAAGTACGGAGAAGCGAGAAGACTATTGAGGACAGCGAAGTCCGTGAACTTCTCGGCAGCGAAGTCCGATATTTCGAAGGTAACTTGAGGAATCTTCGACCGAATAATGACCATTGTGGCGAAAGCTGCCGCAAACAATAATTCCACGATGAGACACGTGCGCCACCGTATGCGGATGAATTCAGCTAGATAGGGAAGAACGCGCGGTAATCGTGCGAGTGAGAGAAGACATAAAAATCCCGATGCGATTGCTACCGTTTGCCAGCTAAATCCCTGCGAATGAGATAAAAGATAGGTGCAATACGCAACAAAGAGTAGCCCAAACGCTTTTGCTGCAGCATAGCCACGATCGGGAAGGCGATTGAATACTCCAAAAAAGAATGGCCATGCAATGAAGCCAAATAATTGGAGAGCTCCGTACCACGGCAAGCAGCATTTCAAAACTTGGATATATGTCACGATTTCGTGGATCATACTCATCGGTTACGAGAACTCTCGTTTGTGTGCGATAATTGCAAAAACAAATGACGCCGGAGCGATTATGGGGTATCGGCCGACTTTAGGCATTTTGTGCCCCTTTTCTCACTGCAATTTGTCCATGCTTCCCAAAGAACCCATATTCCAAGCAATGAAATGATGGGCATAGCCGGGATGCGGAATCTCGGTGTAAACACATAAAAGATAGCATGGAAGATCTGGAAGTAGGTGATCATAAACACAGTCGAAAAAAGAATTGTGCTCGACGTTTCTTCGAAAAGGTTCAATCTGAGGGTCCAAAGACGCCGCAAAGTGCGCCATAGTCCTATGGCATAACCAACTAATCCCAGTGGCATGAGAACCCTCTCTTGCCAAAGAAAAAGAGATGGGCCAAACTGGCTTGGTTCGGATATTTCCCAATAGCGGATGAGTTTCCAGAGGATAAGCTCGAGAGCGCGGCTCGGATGAGATCGTATAAAGTCCCATGCCATCTGTGCTGCTTGATCCAGCGGCGGATAAGGAGGCTGGGGCATAAACGAGCCTGTAGCGACCGGATTGAAGCCGACGTACAGGTTGTAGCCGAACGATGTGGAACTGAAAATCCATTGTCCCCAAAGGAGACGGTTTCGCACTCCCCACAGGAAAGTAGGAAGAAGTAAGGGGACCATGAAAGCGAAAGCGGGTAGCCAGAGAAAACGTCTCGTCCTTAGACATACGGAGACGAAGATGATCCCACACAGGATGGCAAGCCCAGCAACCCTCGAATGCGCAAGCACAGTCAGTCCTACCACAATGCCCGCTGCAAGCCAGCGCCATGTTTCTCTTTCAAGGCGAGCTCGGTTGGCTCCAAGGAGGCAGAGTGTTGTGATAACGCCCCAGGCAAGGAAGTTCTCGTATTGATAAAAGACAACGTAGTCAAAGGTAGGCCAGTAAAGGCCATAAGATAATACAGCCAAAGTGGGCCAGTAGCGATTCATTCCGAGTTTTTTGGCGACGTTGAGAACAGCTACCAGGCTGATAGTAAAGACGGAAAGCTGGAGAAGGAATACTCCCCCCTGAGTAGCTCCCACAGCGGCAATGAACAGATACCACGGCGTCCAGAAAACGATTTTGCAGTTTTCGCCGAGAAGGGTGGGGGAGTTAAGATAATCGCGAGCGAGCTGCCTGTAAACTTCCCCATCGACGCCCGGATCTATGTGCCCTTTCCGCAGGCACAAAAGAAAATAAACGATATGGAGCGCGACAACGCCGACGATTGCGATCGCCTCTGCAATGCGCTCTAAACTTCTCCGCGAGAAGCTCATTTCGACTCGTGTTTTTGCTCTCACTGTCCGGTTTCCATGTGCGTAAAGTGAGCGAATATCCCTTATCCTGAAAAGTGTCATAAAGCGTGTTGTCGACAAAAACCATGACGAATACGGTACAGCCCCAAAGCGAGCTTACACGTGTAGAGCTCTTAGCACCCGCCGGCAACGAAGAGGCTCTGGGCGCAGCTGTGGAGAACGGTGCCGACGGTGTTTACTTCGGCATCGATAACTTTAATGCACGTTTGCGGGCAAAGAATTTTCGAATCGAAGATCTTCGTCGCATCGTGTCTTGGCTCCATGAACGAGGGGTTCGGGCGTACGTGACGCTGAACACGCTCATCTTTCCCGCCGAGCTCGAAGAAGTAAGCCACATTTTGTTGAAGTGTTCACAGGCTGGTGTTGATGGCGTCATGGTGCAGGATCTCGGCGTAGCCTTTCTTGCAGCACATCTTGTGCCCGAATTGCCCATCCATGCCTCCACTCAGATGACCATTACTGCCCCCGAAAGTGCAAAAGCTTTGGAGGAGTTGGGAATCAGAGTAACCAGAATTGTTGCGCCCCGTGAACTCGATATTTCTCAGATCGCTGAGTTAGTTCGTGAGACAGGGCGGGAGATCGAAGTCTTTGTACATGGGGCGTTGTGTGTCGCCTATAGCGGTCAGTGCTTGACCAGCGAAGCACTTGGAGGGAGGAGCGCAAATCGTGGCGAATGCGCTCAGGCGTGTCGACTTCCCTTCGACCTCATTGTTGACGGAAAGCAGCAGCCACTAGGAGACGTGAGGTATTTACTCTCGCCGAAAGATCTTGCCGCTTATTCCGATATTCCGCGTCTGATCCGTATTGGGGTGAAAAGCCTTAAGATCGAAGGGCGAATGAAAAACGCTCTCTATGTTGCTGCTACTGTCCAAGCCTATCGCGAAGCTCTCGACAGCACTTTAAGGGCAAGGAATGCCCCTGCGGAGCTGCCATTAAACGAAGACACGCGTTATCGTCTCGAAATGACTTTCACACGAGGTTTCACGCGCGGCTATCTCCATAGCATCAACCATCAAGAAGTTGTCGAAGGACGTTTTTCCAAGAAGCGCGGTCCGTGCATCGGAACTGTGCTGAAGGTCAGACGCAGGGACGTTCTCGCGCGTGTTTTTGCTCCCCTTACTTTGGGAGATGGTGTTGTGATTGGGAATTTCGATCGTGAGGAGGAACTTGGAGGACGTGTCTATGGGATTTCCGTCGAGAACGAGAAAGTAAAAACTGTGACGGCAAAGCCGGAAAAGCCGCTTACCGTTGGCCTTTGTCTCTCGTCGGAAAAATTCGACGGTAGATTGGTCCGACCAGGTGACCTCATTTGGAAAACAAGTGATCCTCGACTTGAGAAAGAGCTGGCTCAGAGCTATTCTCCTCAGGTTATCCATTGTCGAAAGCCTCTCAAAGCCCGCTTGCATCTCCAAGTCGGAATGCCTCCACGGCTGACTCTGACGGATGATTGGGGCATTTCGGTTACTGTTGAGGGTGAAGGGACATGTGAAGAGGCACAACAGCATACTCTAACGCCAGAGATTGCGCGCGACTATTTAGGCCGTCTTGGTGACACCCCTTTTTATCTTGAGACCTTGGAGATGGAACAAGAGGGTAAGATCTATCTCCCCTTCAGCCGTCTCAATGCTCTTCGCCGAAAAGCAGTCGAAGCTCTTCTCGAGAAAAAGCGAGAGGTCGGGTGCAACCGCCGATCAAATCCCGACGCCCTCAACCAACTCAGGCGTGCTTTTGAGGAACAGAGGGGTATCCAGGATGCGACGTCTGTGCAACTCAATGTACTCTGTCGAACGATGGAGCAGGTGCGCATCGCTGCTGCGCACCCACATGTCCACACAATTTACACCGACTTCGAAAATCCTCGTTTCCATGGTGAGGCGGCGAGAATTATCCGGGAGAATGGCAAGAGGTATGTTCCTGCAACATTGCGTGTGATGAAGCCACGGGAGCACAATCTTCTTCGAGCGATTCTCCAGGAGGAACCCGATGCTGTTCTTGTTCGCAATCTCGCGGCATGGTATGTCCTTCGGCACAGTTATCCTGCCGTCTCATGCATCGGTGACTACTCGTTAAACGTGGCAAATGAGCTTGCCTCTTGGCTCCTCATAAAGTCTGGCTGCGAGTATTTCGTTCCTAGCTACGATTTGAATGGTGATCAGTTGCTCGACCTACTCAGAAAAATCCCGCCGCATTGGGTGGAAGTGACTATTCACCAACACATCCCCATGTTCCACATGGAGCATTGTGTATTTTGTAGATTCCTCAGCACGGGAACCGACTATACCAACTGTGGGCGCCCGTGCGATCGACACCGTGTGGCTCTTCGCGATCGAATGCAATATCTCCATCCCGTCAAAGCTGATGCCGGATGTCGGAACACAGTCTACAATGCTGTCCCCCAGAGTGCGGCGGAATATGTCCCGCGCTTATTGGCCGCTGGGGTTCGCAGGTTTCGCATTGAGTTTATCGAGGAGGATTCCGTCGATACAACGAAGGCGATCAATGCCTACTCTGAGCTGCTCGAGGGGAAACTCGACAGTGCCTCCGTGTGGCGTCAGCTCAAGGCAATGAGCAGAATGGGAGTTACGCGCGGTACACTAGATCATGACTGACAAGCATGAGGCGAAGGGGAGAAGAATTCTCTTCCTCCTAGGGAAAAACTCCGTATCTCTCTACTGAAGAAGCTTTTGCCGAATCAGTTCATTGACAAGTTTTGGGTTCGCTTTGCCGCGCGACTTTTTCATCACCTGCCCGACCAGTGCTTGGATCGTCTTCTCGTTTCCCGCGCGTATCTTTTCTGCCATGTCGGGGTTTTCGGCAATAGCTTCATCAACCCACTTTTCGATCTCGGCGGTGTTCGATACTTGAAGGAGCCCCTCTTTCTGGACGATTATCTCTGGCGATTCACCTGTCTCGAGCGCTTTTTGGAAAACTTCCTTGCCAATCTTCCCACTGATTTTCCCTTCATCGATCATTTTCACTATGCTAGCAAGAGCTTGGGGGCTTAGTGGGAATTCGTCGGCATCAATCTCGCGCTCGCGAAGCTCGCGTAACACCTCTGTCATCATCCAGTTGCTGATGGCTTTGGGATTGTGATAAAACGCCAGTGCTTGCTCGTAGTAATCAGCCGTCTTTTTGGAAGTTGTGAGAACCTTTGCGTCGTAATCGGGAAGACCGAGCTGCTCGACATAGCGTTTTCTCTTGGCATCCTGGAGCTCTGGCAGATTACGGCGAATTTCCTCCTGCCATTCCTGAGAAATGTGTATCTCTACTAGGTCAGGATCCGGAAAGTACCGATAGTCGTGTGCAAATTCTTTTGAGCGCATTGCACGGGTTTCGCCCGACGCTTCATCCCATAAACGCGTCTCTTGAACAACTCTCTCTCCCCTGCGAAGGAGCTCGGTCTGCCGTTGTGTTTCATACTCGATGCATTTTAAGGCTGTTTTCATCGAGTTGAGATTTTTGATTTCTACCTTCGTGCCGAGTGTGGAAGAGCCAGCTTCTCGAACGCTGATGTTGACCTCGAAACGCAGGCGTCCTTCCTGCATCTTGCAGTCGCTCACCTCGATATACTCGAGCAGGTTTTTAAGTGTCATCATGTAGGCAAGCGCTTCTTCTTGGCTAGCCATATCCGGTTCGCTAACAATCTCAATGAGCGGGGTTCCTGCACGGTTGAGGTCGACGAGAGAGTAATCTGCACCTGGTATTTCAGGATGGAGGAGCTTTCCCGCATCTTCTTCGAGGTGAACGTTGTTAATTCTGACCTTTTTCGTTGTGTCGCCTACCGGTATTTCTATCCAGCCGTTTACGCCAAGGCATGCATAGTTTTGAGAAATCTGATAATTTTTTGGAAGATCAGGATAATAATAATTTTTACGGTCGAACCATGTCCGCTCGTTGATCTTACAATTTAAAGCGATCGCCGTACGAATGGTAAATTCCACGGCTTTCTTATTTACGACAGGCAAGACGCCCGGCATGCCGAGGCATATCGGGCATGTTTGCGTGTTGGGAGCTTGCCCAAAACGTGTGGAGCAACCACAAAAAATTTTTGAGTCGGTTGCCAGCTCAACGTGCACTTCCATTCCAATGACAGGTTCATACTGTTTCATGACGCCATCCCACTCGACACGAAAGTCGACACTCAACAAGAGAATTTCCAGCAACTATTGGTGGAGCGATACCGATTAGAAGCCCAAGAAAGTTGCCTCAAAGTTTTCGAGAATTTCGACGAGGCGCACAATAAATCGGGCTCCTTGCGCGCCGTCGATTATCCGATGATCGTAGCCGAGGCAGAGAGGCAAGAATGAACGCTCGATGATGGTGCCGTCTTTCAATGCGGGGCGTGTTGTTGCTCGTCCCACCCCTAGAATAGCTACTTCAGGGGAATTGATGATTGGCGTGAAGTGAAGACCTCCGATTCCTCCAAGGTTCGAAATCGTGAAGGTACTTCCCCGTAACTCTTCCAGGCTTACTTTGCGCTCGCGCGTGCGCTGAGCGACTTCGGTGAGTTCAACAGCCAGCTCCACGATGGTCTTTTTATCAACATCTCTGATGACTGGAACAATGAGGCCAGCGGGGGTGTCGACCGCAATGCCGAGATGATAGTATTCTTTGTAAACAATCTCGTCATTCCGCACGTCAAAAGTAGCATTGAACTCGGGGAACTCTTTCAGCGCGACGACAGCTGCTTTCATGAGGAAAGGTGTAAGCGTAAGGTTTCCTCCAAGCTGTTTCACGCGCTCCCGATGTCTTTTCTGGAGCGCGATCAAGTCGGTAATGTCTGCTTCGTGAAATTGATGTACATGTGGAATAGTCTGCCAGGCCATTGACAAATGTTCGGATATTTTGCGGCGCAGCGAATCAATTTTGACTTTGCGAACGGGACCCCATTGCGAGAAATCTGGCAACTCGGGCTGAGTTACTGCAATACCAGTTACGCCCCCTGCGCGTTTGCGCACATACTCCTCGATGTAAGGATCCAGGTCCTCGATAAGAATCCGACCGTTCTTTCCACTCCCTTTCACTCTCCGTAAATCGAGGCCGATTTCGCGAGCTATCCGTCGCACCGCCGGGCTTGCGGGAATAAAGTCGTCATCAGTGGTCACTGCTGGCGCTAGCGGTTGGACCACGGGCGATACTGGTTCTGCAACTGCTCGAATTTCCTGGCTGGCAGGGGCAGCTTCTGGTTTTGTCTCAGCCGGCAACGGTGATGCAGGAGGTTCAGGAGGAATCGTGTTTCCTGCTTTTTCGGTGCCCAACACAACAATCGTTTCTCCGACTCGTACTTTTTCGCCTGCTTTGACGAGAACCTTTATTACTTTACCGCCAACAGGAGATGGAACGCTGACAGTTGCCTTTTCGGATTCGAGCTCAACAAGTGGATCATGTGGAGCAATGGTATCACCCTCTTTTACAAGCACGTTAAGAATGTCGCCACTTTCCACCCCATCTGCAAGGACGGGCATTTTGACCTCGACCGTTTGCAAAGGTGCGGAGATTGCTTTATCAGGGATTGTTTCGTCCCACATCTCAAGGTTCTTTGCGAGATTGAGAGGATCTAGACTCTCATGCGCTTCGCTCGCTTCTTGAGGCAGGGAAGCATTGGGGGCGGCTTCATTACCGCTTTCCTCGATGACCAGTATAGGATCGCCAACTTTCACTTTCTGGCCTGCTTTGACGAGAATCTTGACAACCCGTCCGGGAACCTGCGCTGGCACAGAGACGGTTGCTTTCTCACTTTCGAGTTCAATGACAGGATCGTCGGCTGCTACAACATCTCCTTCTTTAACAAGGACATTGAGAACGTCGGCAGCTTCTATTCCTTCGGCGAGTACGGGTAATTTTATTTCTGTGCTCATCGTCATTCATGCTCCTCGTATAAAATAGGAAGAACTGGCAACCCTCTCAGAGAAAAAGCGAAAAACCTTGTTCAGGATCTACTCCGAGGTCCGCTATCGCTTTCTTCACCACTGAACTTTTTACTTTCCCTTGTTGGGCTAGACTGTACAGAACAGCAACGACAATATGTGGTGGGTCGATTTCGAAGAATCGTCGTAAGTCTTCCCGCGTGTCACTTCGCCCGAAACCGTCTGTTCCCAAAGACAAAAGCCCACCCGGAACCCATTTTGCAATTTGGTCGGGGACAAGGCGCATGCTATCGCTGACAGCGACAAAAGGCCCTGTCTCGTTCTCCAAAACTTGCTCGAGATAGCTCTTCTTTTTCGTCTTGGCTGTAGGGTGGAGCATATTCCAGCGTTCGGCTTCCATTGCACCATAGCGGAGCTTTTTATAGCTTGTCGCACTCCAGACGTCAGCGCTGACGCCATATTCGTCAGCAAGGATCTTCTGAGCTTGAAGCGCCAGCCGAACGGCGCTGAAATCAGCAAATATGTGAGCTTTGTATTTCCCTTTGTCGGGTCCAGGTTGGAATTTGTACAGCCCCTCGAGCACTCCTTCCTCTACTCCCGGAGGCATCGGTGGTTGCTCGTAGTTCTCATTGCCAAGCGTGAGGTAGTAGAAAACATCTTCTTGGTGCTCGAACATTCGTTTCATGCCGTCCTGGATGATGAGGGCGATTTCGAAAGCAAATGCAGGATGGTAGCATAGCAGGTTTGGGACTGTGTTTGCGAGAACATGACTGTGGCCATCCTGATGCTGAAGTCCTTCTCCGTTGAGAGTTGTTCTGCCAGCAGTCGCTCCCAGCATGAATCCTCGCACCCGCATATCTGCAGCCGCCCAAATCAAGTCGCCGATGCGCTGGAACCCAAACATCGAGTAGTAGATAAAGAACGGCATCATCGTGACACCGTAATTTGCGTAAGCAGTTCCCGCCGCAATAAAACTCGACATGGCGCCTGCTTCGGTTATGCCCTCTTCGAGAATCTGGCCGTCTGTTTTCTCGAGGTAGTAGAGAAGCTGTTCGCGGTCTACTGGCTCATAGAGTTGGCCTACATGTGAATAGATGCCGTACTGGCGGAAAAGTGCTTCCATACCGAATGTTCGCGCTTCATCTGGGATGATAGGCACGATGAAACGGCCAAATTGTTTGTTCCCGATGAGCTGGCTGAAAATGCGCACGAAAGCCATTGTTGTGGAGACCTCCCGCCCCTCGCTCCCGAGGAAAAATGGAGCAAAGTAGTCTCTTTCAGGCATCTTGAGGGGTGGAGCAGTGACCACGCGTGCAGGAACATGTCCGGAGAGAGCCTTGCGTCGTTCCTTTAGATAGCGCTCTTCCTCACTTCCCTCAGGCAATCGAATAAAAGGCAGCTCATCAATTTCGTCATCAGAGATGGGGATATTGAATCGATCGCGGAATTCGCGAAGCTCCTGTTCATTAAGCTTTTTCTGTTGGTGCGAGATGTTCCGTCCTTCGCCTGCTTCACCTAGGCCATAGCCTTTCACTGTTTTCGCCAGAATAACAGTGGGCTGCCCGCGGTGCTCAACAGCAGCTTTGTATGCAGCATAGACTTTTTGTGGATCTAACCCACCGCGCTTGAGATTCTCCAGCTCGCGGTCGCTCTTGTCCTTTACCAGCTCCAAAAGTTCTGGATATTTGCCAAAGAAGTGCTTGCGAATATAGGCTCCATCGGAAACCGAGAAACGCTGGTATTCGCCATCCACGCATTCCTCCATCCGTTTGATTAGTAATCCCGTCTTGTCTCTGGCGAGAAGCTCGTCCCACCCGGAGCCCCAGATAACTTTGATGACGTTCCATCCAGCGCCTCGGAACGCTGCCTCGAGCTCCTGGATGATTTTCCCATTGCCCCGCACGGGGCCATCGAGCCGCTGCAAGTTGCAGTTGATAACAAAGATGAGATTGTCGAGTTTTTCTCTCGCGGCAAGCGTTATGGCACCGAGCGTTTCGGGTTCGTCACACTCTCCGTCGCCCAGAAACGCCCACACTTTTGTCTGACTTGTGTCTACGATTTTCCTGTCGTAAAGGTAATGGTTAAATCGCGCATGGTAGATTGCCATGATAGGACCAAGTCCCATCGAAACGGTAGGAAATTGCCAGAAGCCTGGCATAAGCCAAGGGTGAGGATAGGAAGATAGTCCGCCTCCTTCTTGAAGTTCACGTCGGAAATTGTGCAACTGGGTTTCGGTTAGGCGACCTTCAAGATAGGCGCGGGCATAAATACCAGGTGAAGCATGCCCTTGGAAGAAAACCATGTCGCCAGCGAAGCCGGGTCTCCTGCCTCGGAAAAAGTGATTGAAGCCGACTTCGTACAAAGTCGCCGCGCTCTGGTACGTCGAAATGTGTCCGCCAAGACCTGGATGGAGGCGATTGGCTTTGACAACCATTGCAAGAGCGTTCCAGCGAACGAAGCTTTTAATCCTCCGTTCGATAACACGATTGCCGGGATAGGGTGGTTCTGCTTCGCGTGGAATGGTGTTGATATACGGTGTATTTGCTGTGAACGGTATCCTGACTCCCCAGAGATGCGCTGCATCAGCGAGTGCCTTGAGTATTTTCTCCACGTGTTGGGGACCTTCACTAGCAAGTTCGAACTTCAGAGCCTCTAACCATTCCTGTATTGCCAGTTGCTCGAGGTCTTTTTCTTCACTTGTGTCTCGAGTAGCCACAGCGTTCACGTTTCTCCTCACATGATAGTTTCGTCTCAGCCACGTTGTGTAATTCTTGACGGAAAGAGGTTGGTGGTGCCAACAATAATTGAAATACGGAAAACGGTGCAAAATCATCACTGAATTGGTCCAGTTTTTGCTGCGCGTGCAACTGCTCGATCTGACATTGAATACCCCCGAAGCAAATCTTGCTCTCGATGAAGCACTTCTCCTGGAAGCAGAAAGTCTTTCGCAAGTCAATCAGGAGGCCTCTGGAGACTTCGCCAGTGCCGAGACACTGCGGTTTTGGGAAAGCTCCCGATATTTTGTTGTAGTCGGAGCAGGCGGACGGGTAGCGGAAGAAGCGAAGATCGAAGTGTGTCGCCGCGATGGCATTCCGATTCTTCGCCGTGCGAGTGGGGGAGGAACCGTCCTGCAGGGACCCGGTTGCCTCAATTATACTCTCATCCTGGATATCCGCCGGCGTCCCAAATGCCAGGATATCCATGGCACAAATCGCTATGTTCTAGAGCTAATGTCTGAGGCGTTGCGAAAACTTGCGCCAGAAATTGCAATCCGCGGTATCAGTGACCTTGCGGTGGGAGAGCGCAAAGTTTCTGGAACGGCTCAAAGAAGAAAAAAGGCATACATTCTCTTCCACGGAACTCTCCTTTATCGCTTCGATTTGCCTCTTATCGAGCGCTACTTGCGTCTCCCGCGGCGGCAGCCCGAGTACAGAAACAATCGTCCGCACAGCGACTTCGTTTGCAATCTGGGAGGGACTTCTGAGGAACTTCGCAGGCGAATAGCTGAAGTGTGGGAGGCGACTGAAATCCGCCAGGAAATACCTGTCAAGCTTGTCGAACAACTCGTTGACGAGAAATACTCCCGAGATGAGTGGAACGAGCAGTTTTAGTGGCACAAGAGTGGCCTTTGGAGAACAGAACTGTGCGACGTGGCACTTCAGCTTTGCAATTTTTCCGAAAACATGTTCAGTGATGGAGTAGTACAGATTGAGTACTATTGTAGTACACTTTAATTGCGGTGTAGACAAGCCAGACGACGTAATAGGGAGAAGCGAAAAACTATGTCCTCAGAACTCAAAAAACGAATTTGGTCTGCTTTGCGCAAAGAAGTAGAAGAAGACGCCCAAAGTGAGCCCATCCTCGCCAGCTTTCTCCATGCTGTAGTTCTTAATCACAAAACCTTTGAGGAAGCTCTGTGTTTTCATCTTGCCTCGAAGCTTGCCAGTCCTACGCTGCACGCAATCGCGTTGCGCGACGTCATGTACCGAGCACATCAGGAAGATCCGCAGATTTCTTATGCAGGCATCGTCGATCTGAAAGCCGTAAAAGACCGCGATCCTGCCTGTCGGGGATACTCAACGCCTTTCCTTTACTTCAAAGGTTACCACGCACTCCAGGCGTACCGCATCGCTCATCATCTATGGAACCAGCAAAGGAAAGCACTGGCTTTGCAACTTCAGAGCAGAATCTCCGAGGTTTTTGGGGTCGACATCCATCCAGCTGCGCGCATTGGTAAGGGGATTCTGATGGATCATGCAACGGGGATCGTTATCGGTGAAACGGCTGTCGTGGAGGACGATGTGTCGATGCTTCACGGCGTCACACTGGGCGGTACTGGTAAAGAAACCGGCGACCGACATCCCAAAGTGAGGCGTGGAGTCCTTCTCGGTGTGGGAGCAATTGTGCTGGGCAACATTGAAATCGGCGAGGGCGCCAAGGTCGGAGGTGGAAGTGTGGTTCTGCAGTCAGTTCCGCCTCACACGACAGTTGTTGGTGTTCCTGCGAGGGTCGTGGGGAAAACCTCTGTTTCTGCACCCGCGAAGGTTATGGACCATCGAATTGAGGAAAACTCCCGATGAGAAGACAGTTGAGAATCTTATGGACAAACAATTGCCGGTTTTCGTTTACTAAAAGGTCAATCTACGAAGGAAGATAAAGCAGGGTAGCGGTCTTCATTTTCTACATTCATTCTACATTCAGGCGAGGAAGTCTTCATGGAAGTCGTGGGAAAATCCCTGAAGCGGGTAGATGCAGCAGACAAAGTAACGGGCGCCGCTCGGTATGGCGGTGACCTGTACGAAAAGGGAATGCTCCATGTGAAAGTGCTGCGGAGCGTCCATGACCACGCTCAAATCCTGGGAATTGATACTTCTGCTGCATTTAAGGTGCCTGGTGTGGTGGGTGTTTATACTCACAAAGACATCGAGGGGACAAATCGGCACGGCTTGATAACTCGCGATCAAAGTGTCCTCGCCGAGGACCGCGTACGTTACACTGGAGATGCTGTTGCTTTAGTGGTGGCTGAGACCGAAGATGCTGCTATCGAAGCGTTGAAAAAGATTGTTGTTAACTATCGTCCTCTTCCTTCTGTCCACACCTTCGAGGAAGCTCTCGCGCCCGACGCTCCTCTCCTTCACGAACACGGCAATGTGATGGGCGAAAAGCGCATCCGCAAAGGGGATGCGGAGAAAGCCTTTGCCGAAGAGTGCGACGTGATAGTCGAAGATACAATAGAGACGCAAACTGTCGATCACGCTTTTCTCGATCTCGAAGCAGGAACTGCTCTGTACGACAGTGATATTTTAACGATCTGGGTGAGCGGTCAGTGGGTGCACGAAGAACGGAGACTTGTTGCGCTTGCCCTCGGATTACCGGTGGAGAAAATTCGCATTATCCAGCCTGTAACGGGAGGTGCCTTCGGCGGGCGCGAAGATTTGTCGATCCAGTGTTTTGTCGGTCTTGCCGCACTCAAACATCCGGGACGAAAGGTTTATCTTCGTTACTCTCGGGCAGAAAGTATGGCTGCGCGTCATAAGCGTCACGCCTTGCGAATTCATTATCAGTTGGGAGCCAAACGTGACGGGACTCTCGTTGCAGCACGCGTGAAAGTGCTGAGCGACGAGGGTGCTTACGCGTCAACCGGAATTGCCGTCATGCGCAAAGCCAGTTCCCACTCCACGGGGCCTTATCGGGTGCCTCATGTCCATACTGACGTCATTGGCGTCCACACAAATAACAACCCAACTGGCGCCATGCGCGGTTTTGGTGCTACGCAAATGGCGATTGCTTACGAAGGAATGATAGACCGCCTCGCTGCAAAGCTTGGCATGGACCGTGTGGATATTCGCCTAAAGAATGTGCTCCGTAACGGTGAGCCGATTACTACGAACCAAATCATTACCGAGGCTAGTGCCGGGGAGTGCCTCCAAAAGGCTGTCATCCAATTTGCACGCCGGATCGATCCCACTGTCGGGGAAGACTATGAGCGAGCCAGAATAATATGGGGCAACCGTTCTTATGCGACACCAGCTCCATGGCTTCGTAGAGGATATGGGGTGAGTGTGGTATGCTTTGGCCTCGGTTATGGTGATTCTTTTCCAGATGCCTCGCGTGCCCGAGTGAGATTTAACGAGAAGAACGAGGTCGAAGTGTACTCGGGAGCTGTGGAGGTAGGGCAGGGACTTATAAATATGGCGCTCCAGATAGCCGCTCATTCACTTGGTGTTGAGCCGGAGCGTGTGCACGTCATCCTTGCCGACACAGCTCTCACTCCTGAAGCGGGATCATCCAGTGCCACACGACAGACGTATTTCACTGGGAGCGCGGTGAAGCTTGCTTGTGACGAGCTTCGCGAACGTCTTCTTGATGTCGCGGGAATCTACCTTGGGGTACATCCTTCTGAAATTAAAATCGAAAATGGTCAGGTCTTTACTACAAAATCCCAGCCCCCGAAGAAAATCTCCTTGGATGCTTTGCTCGACGCTGCACGAGAAAGAGGAATTGATCTAGAGGCTCAGTCGCTGTTCAAGCCACCAACAATTCGCGAAAGAGAGGATACCGGGCTTTCTCCTAAAGCTTTTCTGACCTATCTTTTCGGTGCCCAAATATCTCAAGTTCTCGTAGATACTGAAACAGGTGAAGTACGGGTAGAGCGGCACATTGCAGCCCACGACGTAGGAAAGGCTATCAACCCCGATCTTGTCATAGGACAGATTCAGGGAGGCGTAGCACAAGGCATCGGAATGGCTCTCATGGAGGAAGTAATCTATGGGCCGAATGGTCGCATTCAGAATGCCGGTTTTACGGATTACATACTCCCGAGCGTCCGTGATGTCCCTGAGATTGAAGCCGTTATCGTCGAACGATTAGATCCCACAGGTCCTTTCGGAGCTCATGGGATTGGTGAACCACCTCTCATCGGTGCGACACCTGCAGTAATAGGCGCGATCTATGATGCGCTCGGTGTGCCGGTGTGCCGGACTCCCGCTACGCCAGAGAGAGTCTGGCGGATTATACAGCAAGCTAAGGCACAAGGGAATTGGCAGGACGTGGACCCACGATGGGCACCTAGCCAGTGATGGGATACCAGCCCCATCGGTCCGCTGCCTGTAGCATTGCTAAATAGTTTTCCCATTTACAGTATTCGGGGAGCGAATTGCTTGATCCCACCGCATAGCCTCCGCCAGGAGCTGCCCGGCGAATCGCATCTCTGACGAGAGCCTCTACGTCCGCAGGAGTCCCTCGAGCGAGCGTGTCTACCTCAATGTGGCCAAGAACTGCAAGTTTCCCTCTGCCTCGGCGTTTTACCTCACAGATATCCATCGATTTTGGTTCGATGGGATGAAGAGCGTTCACACCAGTGTCGATGAGAGCATCGAGAACGTCGTAAAGGACGCCATCACTGTGGTAAAGAAAGGGAATTCGCCGAGCCTGGCACAAATTACCGATCTTTCGCATCCACGGGAAAAGGTATTGGTGATAAAATTCAGGAGCAATCATGAGACCGCCAGCGTATGCAATGTCATCTGTGAACCACAGCGCTTTGACGCAATCGAAGGAAGCCATGTTCTCGAAAAGATTGTAAATGATGCTTCCCACTTTCTCAAACAACGCAGCTACCAAATCTGGTTCTTCATAAAGTGCGATCGCAAAATTCTCGAACCCCATGAGTTCCCAAACCAGCGTGAAGATATCGCCATACTGTCCAATCACGCCCATCTCTTCAGGAAGAAGTTTTTGCGCCTCCTCAAAACGCGAATAGTCTACATCATCTGGTTTGGGCCAGACATAGCGCTCAAAATCGGCGAAGTTGGTGATGACACCCGTATGCTCATCTGCCCAGCGCCGTTCACCTGTTCCCTCACCTAACTCAAAAGTCCTGGGGCCCCCGTTGGGGAAAATCTTACCAGGATTCATGTCGATGCCGGGTTGAAGCTTTATATAATCGTAGCCCGCTGCCTGGGCAAAATCGATCTCGTCCTGAACCGTGGTACATGGTCGCTCGAGGAACATTGCCTTGAAACGAGGATGGATTCCGAGCTCAATAAAGGGTACGCAATCAGGCTCACCGTCACAAAACAGAACCTTCTTGAGACGTGCAAAGTTCGATTTTCGTTTCAGGCCGAGATTTAGCACAGTTTGTTCTCCTCGAGATAGTTTGGGAATTTATCCCATAGCCAACACCGGCTTTCACTGCACGAATAGAATGTCAACAAAGTGCTGTAAGATTTTTCTTGCTCGGGCTGTTCTGGGAAATCTAGATTCCCGCCCGCAGTCATGGAGAACAGCTTTTTGGCGTTACTAAAATGTCCAAAAAGCCACAAGGGTGCTCAGGTGCCTTTGTGAGGGAACCCGGTGAAAATCCGGGACGGGCCCGCCGCTGTGAGCGAGGACGAAATCCCACTCCAATGCCACTGGTCGCAAAAAGTGTGTTTTTACACAGAGACTGGGAAGGCGTGGGAAAGTAGGACGATCCGCAAGTCAGAAGACCGGCTCCATGGCTTAAAACGCGATCTACCCTTCGGTCGCAAGGGTAAGGAGGTGATGCCATTGAGAGTCCTGTAGCCGCATCTCGCTAGGAGCGGGGTGTGTGTCGTATTCGTCCGCACTCGACGCGCTTTTACAAGGGCCGTCATTTAAATCCAACCACATCTTAGGATCTCGTGTGCCAGATCCTGGAAAAACATTTTCGAAGGGAGTACAGTAATGTCTTGGTTCAAGACTTCAGCAGCAGTTGCTGCTCTGTGTTTTTCTATTCAGTCACTTTCATTTGCCGACCATATTGCTTTTACCTCTGTCCCCGCTGGCTATAATGCAGGTACCCTAGAGCTCGGTGCACCGTTTGCAGGTGCCCTCTGTGCGAATCCTGCCGATACGTCAAAGCTTTATGTGGCCATAGGCTCATACCTTAACGAGAGTATAGCTCTCGTTGACACAGTAAGTCAGACAACAAGTGTTGTGGCCACTGGATTCGGGGCAATCGGCGGGATAGCTGTCCTCGGTAACGGCGATCTTGTCGTTACTGAAAATGCTACGTCCGATACCATTTTTCGGCTCCGCGACCAAAATAGCGATGGAGACTTTTTGGACGCGGGAGAAGTGAGCGAGCTCATTGCTCCCATTCTCGCGGACGGCGGCAACTTCACGGGAGCGCAAATAACTGTGGCACCTGCAGGAAACGCAGCTGCGATCCCCGCTGGCGCGTTGCTGCTTCAAACGGCGGATGATAACACAAGCTCTGAGTTGCTTGTCATTGAGAATCCCGAGACAGCACCGGCATATCGCCCTGCTGGCGGAGCTTTCTTCTCAGGATTCCAGTTCAACGGAGGTATCGCTTTTGATTCAGCAGGTAATGTCATCATGGGGGAGAGCATTTTCGACTGGCAGACCTTCACTTCCTCAGGCCGTATTTATGCCCTCGTGAACAGCAATGCAAACGAAACAATAGATTCCGGAGAGTCCCACATTATCGTTGGACCAACCAACATGCCAGCAGGACTTAGTGATTTAGCCGTGTCCGCTGAGAATGCAGTATTTTTCACCGAGTCATCTGGCAATATTAGGACTTTTGCTCTTCCGCTTGATCTTCTCAACGGTTCGGCTACGCCGTCGGGTTTTGCAGCTACCGATGCAGGTTATCTTTCGGTATGCCGATTCAACGACCCGACGCGTAATTTTGCTGCCGGCTCTCCCGGCCCACACGCACGTCTCTACGTTGGAGGGTGGACGAGCAGCTGGACGCCTGCAACCAATCTTCTTTGGCTAGAGCCTACTCCGGCAAGTTCTGTTGAAGAATGGTCCCTTTTCTAGATGGGACTGCCTCAAACGTGGTCCGGGATAAATTAGTGCACTTTTGCTGACGAATTGTCTTGCAAAGGGAAATTGCTGTCCCAGGAATTCATCGCACGCCAAGATGCAGAGCACTATGCAGAAACACCCTGCATTATTTGTCTAAAAACCCAGCTTGGCCCCCCTGACACTCTGCGTCTTGGCGTCCCCTCTTTTCACGAGCTCCGTGATTGTGAATTCTCTAGGTTCGATTGGCGAAGTTGGTCCATACGGCGGACAAGTGCGTATAGCATATGCATCCGAGGCGCTGAGAAACCTTTTTGTTGGGCTCGTCGGACGGGTTCTCCCAGAATCGCTTCAACTTCCAAAGGACGCCCTGCTTCGAAGTCGATTTGCATGGAACTCTTGTAATGCCCCATGATCTCCGTTTTTCCAATAAGGTCCGCAACGAGACGCTCATCAAGGTCTACGCCATTGACCTTTGCGGCCGCAATTACCTCCTTCATGATCTCTACCGCGGTGGTACGTAATTCTGGATCTGCAAGTATAACTGCCGTGTCTGCCTGGTGCGCCGCAACTCCCAGTCCGTTGAAAGGAATGTTCCACACGAGTTTCTCCCAGCGAATTGCTGCAAGTGACTCTCTGACATCGCAGGAAATGCCTGCATCGAGAAACAATTGAGCAACGGCAAAAGTTCGTTCTTTGGGAGAACCCTGAAATTCAGCCAGTCGCACGAACCCGTGAGCAGAGTGGATAATAACGTTCGGAGCAACTCTGTTACTGCAAAGAAAAGCCGTGCCTCCTATAATCTGTTTGCTCGCTTCCGCAACGCTGCGGTGGACGCCACATTTGACAAGAGCTTCTGCAATTGTTTCCTCGTTACCGAGTCCATTCTGAAGCGTAACAACAACTGTGTTGGGAGTGGCGAGAGGGCCGAGAACTTCTGGAAGGAAATGATTAGCAAATGCCTTTAGCCCCACGAGGATAAGATCACATTTGCCAAGATCTTCAGGCGCAGAGTAAACGGGCGGCTTGATCGTGAAGTCACCGTCACAAGACCGTATTTCATAGCCATGCTCACGAATGAGCTCAAAGCCGGTTCTCACCAAAAAATGTACATCGTTACCCGCCCGGTATAAACGGGCACCGTAAAAGGCTCCCAGTGCGCCCGCTCCAACGATACCGATTTTCCCGCCAAACTTCATCGCTGACTGCGTCTCGCTCACGAAAATAGAGATAGAGTAAACCACGTTGACTTGGTGGTATTTCCTGGACGAGAAGCAAGAGCTACCTGCAATTCAAGATTGAAAGAATAGAGAGAAAGAGCAGCGGCGGATGTCGGAAATATCAGCCTTAGCAAGGATCTTTCCTAACGTAGATATTGGCGAAGGAACAGTTGTAGAAGACTTTGTCATAATAGGAAGACCTCCGTCGAGGAGAAAAGAAGGCGAGCTAGCAACGCGTATCGGCGTTGGCGGAATAATCCGGTCGCACACAGTCATTTACGCCGGTAATGCCATTGGCGACCGTTTTGCAACAGGACACGGAGTTCTTATCCGGGAAGAAAACCAAATAGGCGATGATGTTAGCATCGGCTCCCACTCCATAATCGAACACCACGTCAAGATTGGGAGTCGGGTGAGAGTCCACTCAGGCGCTTTTATTCCAGAATTCTCACTCCTCGAAGATGATGCTTGGATTGGACCTCATGTTGTTTTTACAAACGTACTTCACCCGCTTTGCCCAGAGGTTCCAAAGTGCATCAAGGGGCCGACAATTTGCAAAGGCGCCAAGGTCGGGGCAGGCGCGACCATTCTGCCAGCTATCGTCGTCGGAGAAATGGCGCTCATCGCAGCGGGTTCGGTGGTGACCCAAGATGTTCCCGCTCGAACTGTTGTTGCAGGTAATCCTGCTCGTGTAATTCGTAAAATTGAAGAACTGAGCTGTCCTTGGGATTACATCCAATCTCCGTACACGAGAAGCATCGAGGAATGAAAAAAGATACTCGCTGAACCGCTAAAAGAAGACGCACATTCAGGGAAACTAATCGGATTTTTCACTACTCATGCGAATACTTTATATCAGTGGGGACATGGGGATAGAAGTCGGTGGTCGCAAAGGTGCATCGACCCACATTCGCGAGACCTGCCATCAACTCAGCGAACGCGGTCATAGTGTGCTTCTTCTCACGCCATGTCCGGGGGATCTGAGTGACGTACGTGTGGAAGTGCAAACGGTTGCCCCGCCAGCGGCAAAATGGTTAGGAATGGACTTGCGCTATTTCGAAATGAATCGCCGTATCGCTCGCGTTTTGCCGCGTGTTTATAGAGAGTTTCATCCTGATGTGGTGTATGAGCGGTACGCGCTTTATCAATCGGCAGGGCAGAAGTTTTGTCGGCGGTACCGCCTCCCTCGAATTCTAGAAGTGAATAGCGTTTTATCAGAGGAGATGCGCTCTCGTTTAAAACTCCCCTTGTTAGCCCGAGCAGCTGAACAACAGATTTGGCGACGCGAAAGAGCTATCATCTGCGTATCGTCTGTCTTAAAACGTCGAATTCTAGAGGTCTGCGAAGCAAGTCGCGACAATGTGTCCGAAATAGTCATTTCTCCGGTGGGGGTTGATCCAAACATTTTCCATCCCAGTGTGCCTCCCATGGACCTCTCGCGCTGGGGAATCAGCGGGAAAAAAATTGTCGGATACACGGGCACACTTACACGTTGGCATGGGATAGATCTCCTATTCGACGCGGCAGAAATTATGAAACAGCGCAATCTAGACATGTGCTTCGTGATAGTCGGGGGAGAAGATGAGAAGGTTCGAACTCTTCGCGAGAAGGTACGAAAGCTTGCACTGGAAGACTATCTCTTTTTTCTCGGTAGCCTCCCCCATAGTGAAATCCCAAGTATCCTGACTGCGCTAGATGCTGCTGTCATTCCTGACACTCAAGATTGGTCTTCGCCGACAAAGTATTTTGAAATGGCAGCAGCAGGCTGTGCAGTTGTCGCAGCGCGTGCACCTGCCATAGAAGAGGTGACAGGAGGTAACGAGGCTGGCGCTTTGCTTTTCGAAAGAGGGAATGTAGAAGAAATGGTTACGTGTCTCGAAAAAGTGTGCTTCCAACCAGATCTCGCAATACGATTAGGCAAACAGGCGCGGGAACACGTGCTTCGCTACTACTCGTGGGATTGCAATATCGCTCGAATCCTCGCGCTTTATCAGCGCATGGGAGTTCCTCTGTCAGCAAAAGACCGAGAGTTGGTAGAGCGTTGTGCAGGAGAACTCGTTTCATGATACAACTGACAAGGCCGCTACACCAGCAGATTGAACTGATTTTGAGTCTTACAAAACGGGATCTAAAAGCCCGTTACAAAGACTCGGTGTTTGGCTTTTTGTGGTCATTGTTTCGTCCGGCGTTTCTCACTTTTGTGTTGTGGATAGTGTTCTCTCGGATTCTTCAACTGCCGCCGCCGAGCCGCGAAGTACCCTATTGGCTTCACATGCTCGTTTCAGTGCTTACATGGAACTTTTTCGTTGGCTCGCTACTCGATGCAACACACTCGGTCGTTGCCAATGCCAACCTTATAAAAAAGGTTCCACTCGACGCTGAAGTCTTTCCGATTTCAGCGATCTTTGCGAATGCTGTCCACCTCGCTCTCGCGATGATTATAGCAGTCGTTGTAGCAGTTATTGTGACTGGTCACATTTCGTGGCAGATTCTCACGTTACCTGTTTCTCTCGGAATTCTCGGCACATTTGCGCTTGCACTGAGCCTTATGACATCTGCGTTGCAGGTCTACTTCCGAGACGTAGGAAGCCTTCTCGAACTTGTGACCCTCGCATGGTTTTACGTGACGCCTATCATATATCCTGTTTGGATGGTCCGCGAGCGGCTGGGACCAGCCTTGGAGCAAACGTGGTTTCACTTGTACATGCTCAACCCCGTGACGCCTGCTGTTGTCGCTGTGCGATATGCATTACTCTACGGCGGCGCTTCTGCTGAATTACCCGCGGGCGAGATGTGGTTTTATCTCGGTATCTCTTTCCTTGTAGGAATTCTCCTGCTTGTTCCCGCAGAAGTGGTGTTCAGACGTTTGAGCAGACATTTCGCGGATGAATTATGAGCCATACATGAAGTGGAGCGGTAAACATGGACTACTCAGTGGAACGATTTGTTCTCACCCCCTTCGAGGAAAACTGTTACGTCCTGTACACCAAGGGAAGTTCCAATGCAGTTATAATCGATCCGGGGGATGTAACCCCTGAGTTACTCGACTTTTTGCAAAGGGCACGATTAACTCCCAAATTCGTTATTCTTACTCATGGGCACTTTGATCACATGGGGGGTGTAGCACGATTGAAAGAGCTTTTTGGGGCAGCAGTCGTAGCTATCCATGCTCTTGACGCGCCCATGGTGGGAGAGCCGCACGTCGGCGGTGCACGTCTCTTCGGATTCGATGCAGATCCCGTTACTCCTGATTGGCTTCTTGCAGACGGTGACCGGGTGAGAGAGGGAGACATCAATCTCGTGGTCCTCCATACACCGGGGCATACTCCGGGTGGAATAACTCTCTATGACGAGAATCATAGAATCGCTTTTTGTGGAGATCTCATCTTTCGCGGGGCAATTGGACGTTACGATTTGCCGGGTAGTGACGGAGTTCAGCTCTCTCGTTCTATCCTCACGAAAATTCTCGCATTGCCTGATCATGTAAAACTGTTTCCAGGTCACGGACCTGAGACCACCGTTGGAATAGAGAGAAGGACGAATCCATTCGTGTTGGAATGGCTAAGGCACGAGCCTCAATGACCCGTAAAAGGCACAAAAAGTCTGAACCCGTTCGGGGCGAAGTCTTCGAATTGGGGAAACGGGGACACGGAGGGCGATCAATCTTCATTGATCGCTTGGGGGAACGTCTCCGGGTGGTCGCCCAGGTTGCGGCGTGCTGCATCATAGCACTTGCTCTTGCTCGGACACTTTTTGCGAATGTGCAAATTCTCCTTTATCCTTATGAGGCAAACTTTGGAGAAGGTGGGCTCTTGTACGATGCTATACGATTGAGTCAAGGGCGGAGCATTTATGCCTCAGTTGCTTCCAACGAGTGGTTTTCACCTTATCCTCCTTTTTATGCGTTTCTCTCGAGTTTGGGAGTGCGTTGGGGGTTTCTCTGGATGCGTGGGATTTCCCTGCTCTCTCATCTCGCATCAGCTGTAGTAATAGCTGCTCTTCTTCGTCGCGCCGGCATGCCATGGGTATGGGCGTTAGCTGGCGCTTCTTTCTGGTTCGCAAATCCCTTCACGCGAACTTTTGCTGCAATGGGGCGGGTGGATTCTCTGGGTAGAGCACTCGAAAGTGTGACACTCCTTCTCGGCCTCACATCGATGAGTAGGCCAGCGATGCTTTTCTCCGCGGCTTTCGTGTCGGCATTAGCAATGCTCACGAAGCAAACCATGTTTGCTGGCGCTTTGCCTCTTATCGGCTGCTTATGGTTCGTAAGAAGACCGGCCTCAATGAAATTCGCAATCGAATGGCTTGGCGCGACTGTGCTACTTTACGGAACCACTTTTCTGATGTTTGGAAAACATTTTATTATGAATGTATTTTTCGACGTTTCTCGAACTCTTCATGCATCGGACCTTTGGCCATGGCTTGTCGGCTTTTTGCTGTGCAACACCTTTGGCCTTCTTGCATCCATATTTGCTTTCAAAAAAGTTCGGGCTGGGACGACTAATTTTGTTTTCCTTTGTACGGTGCTTGCTGGGCTGCCCTCCGTCGTTCTTGCTGCGCATGATGGTGCGGATGTGAACTATTTCTTCGATCTTACGTGGGGCTTGTCAGGGATGGTTGGATTAGGACTGGCCTCTCTCGCAAGTTCGCCTCGCGTGAGCGCGCAGCTATGGCTTCTCAGTGTCATTGTGGGCATTGGATTAACGGAGTTTCTTATCCCTCCTCGTTATCCGTTGCCACGCGAGCGTGAAAAGGCTCGCCAAGTAGCTGAGCTTCTCTCTTACTCTTCCAAGCCAGTGTTGTCCGAGTTTATCGGATATGGTCTTCTCGTAGGAAGCGAGCCACCATGTGTCCCCTACCTCGACAAAAAGCTTGTAGAAGCTGGAAAGCGTTCGTGTGAGCCGCTCATCTCGCGGATTCGAAGCAAAGAGTTCGGAGCAATTCTCATAACGAGCCAAGCTGGCGGCCGTTGGCCTAGAGAGGTACTCGAGGCAATGAATGGAGCCTACGAGGAAGACGCGCTTTTCGAAAAGATGTTTGCCTCAGAAGGGGAGCCCGATTTCCTTATACTGAAACCTCGACGATGACACTTCCACTCTGGGGTTGATTCGTGCTCCTCGGTGCCATGTGATGGGTGCCATGAACATAACGAAAAAAGATACACGTGCTGTTCGAATTGGGAAGATAACAATTGGTGGAGGCGCTCCTCTTGTTGCAATTGTCGGACCCTGTGTTATCGAGAGCGAGGAGCACACATTGCGACTAGCCCATGCTATTGCCCAAATTGCAGAGGCCACAGGAGTGCCCTGCATCTTCAAAGCTAGCTATGACAAGGCGAATCGCAGTTCTTTGTCGTCGTACAGAGGACCTGGCCTTGAGGAAGGTTTGCGGATTCTCGCAAAAGTGAAAACGGAAACTCAATTACCGCTACTTACCGACATTCACACCGAAGCTCAAGCTGTTCCCGCGGCAGAAGTAGTCGACATATTGCAAATCCCTGCCTTTCTCTGTCGTCAGACGGACCTTCTTCTCGCAGCTGCTCGCACGGGAAAACCAGTCAATGTGAAAAAGGGACAATTTTTGGCACCGTGGGACATGCGCAATGTGTGCGAGAAGATATCGTCCACAGGAAACCATCAGATACTGCTTACGGAACGCGGCGTGAGTTTTGGCTATAACAATCTCGTGAGTGATATGCGGTCGCTTGTTATCATGCGCGAGCTTGGCTATCCGGTAGTGTTTGATGCAACTCACTCAGTTCAACTACCTGGCGGTTTAGGTACTGCTACCGGCGGACAACGCCAGTTTATTTTCCCTCTGGCTCGCGCTGCAGCCGCCGTCGGAATCGATGCGCTTTTTGTTGAGACCCACGACAATCCCGAAGCTGCTCTCAGCGATGGTCCCAATTCTATGCCACTGAGTTTACTGGAAACATTGCTGCGCCATGCTAAAGAGCTTGACGCCTGGTTGCGCGAGCGCAGCGCACAAGACTATGCCAGCGGCGGCGTGGCCTGACCTAAGCTCTCTCAGGGCAGAGAATTTCTCCTGTACTTAGCATCATTCAAAGCAGCTTCAACGTTCACGACCGTCGTAAGTCTTACGGTCTCAAGGGGACTGTTGGGTGGCAGTGTCGATAACTTCTTGCTTCCAGCATAGATGGTGACTTCCAGTGCGACACTCACCGGGAGAACAAGCTGCGAGCTCTCATCCATGACCGTCGAGTCCCAAGAGGTAAGCCATGTTCGCGTGGGACCTGCCGGGGCATTCGAATCCCAGAAGAGTGCTGAAAATGAAAGAACGTTGAATGCTACTGGACCAATTTCCGTGACTCCGCTCGTTGTTTTTTCCCTCACGAGAACGTTTGGTTCGCCGTCGAAAGTAGTGATGTGGTAATAAATCTCAGCCACAGAGCCGGTCGTTTCCGCGGGGATGCGGAATCGAAGCTGTGCCTGACCGAACCGAGTATCCTCATCGACATGGCTGTCACCGATATCAGGGAATCCATAGCCTTGGGGACGTTCTCGCAACACTGATGTAATCAGAGCATGCTTATCGTCTTGGGATTGCCAATCGTTGTCGTCATCTTTTCCGTCGAAGACCTCCTCGTCAATTTTCCCGTCCCCGTCATCGTCTTTTCTGTTCCCGTGAGCGGACGGGCTATTGGCTCCCATGAACATGTTTTTCGGCGTTGCGGTCGCAGGACCAAATTGTGCCTGCGACAGATCTTGGCTAAGCATGAACAGTGCATGGCGTGCTTCGCTCATAGCGTCGAGTCGCGCCTTCACTTCTGTGCTATGACGTTGAAGTGCGACAAAAGCGACTATCGCGCTCCCCATGATTCCCAGGACGAAAAGCAAAGCAATAAGAAGCTCGAGCGTTGTCAGACCCACCGTGCTACTCGTGCGTTGCAACGACGCAAAATCTCGGCATCCCACCAAGCTACGGCTTTTTGAAGAATGGCAGCTCATATATCACATCCTCACTAGGGCGGTAGCTTGGGGAGTATTTTATAATGACGCGGGCAAAATTGGGCTGTCCGAGAACATCTGTCTCTCGGTAGAGAAGTGACCTTCCGCTGAAGCAATAACTGAGAGCTGGTTCGTCAGCGCTAGGGATTGGCGTAGTAGGTGTCGTCCGAGCTGCTATGGCAAGTGCCAGTGTGTGGCTCGAATCATCGTCTCTCATAATCTCAGCTGCTTTCTGCTGAGCGAGGAATGCGGCGCGGGTGAGGAGAACGGATTCAGAACTGGAAGCAAACAGGGTGGGAAAGAAGCGAACGGTAGCGACAATGCCCGCGAGGAGTATGGCGAGCGCAATAAGCGCTTCCAGCATGCTGAATCCCCATCTGCGGTGGACAAGCGCAATCACAAAGAACCTCCTACGACGTGAGCACGACCGGTTGCTGGATAAACCTTCACAGTTTTCGTCCGAGTATCAGCCTCCGAGGCGCCTGTATCCTCAAGTCGTATTGAGGCGTAGGATGCGCTTCCCGAAGGGTAGAACATGATAGATGCGTATCGAGTGCTGCTGCTAGAAGGTGGTGCAGATGAAGATTCATCGGCTGTAATCTCACTCACGACAATGCCGGTGGGAGGTCGTGTCACGCCATGGATCTGTGCACGGCGGACACCAACTCCTAATTCATCAGCAGTTGGATACGCTGGGGGAGTGGCGCCCTCCTCAAGCTCGTCAGTCCAAAAAGCCACTTCCGGGGTCCCGGTCACTGGGTTGCGCAGTTGAACGACAACACGGCAAGGAACTTGCAGCGACACCGCTTGAGAGCGTGCTGCCGAGAGGATTGTGACGAGGCTGTCTGCTGCGAGCCCCACCTTTCGTGACGTTTGGAAGCTCAGATAAGCCTGAACCGACAGCACAGAAAGCACGAGAATCACCGTCAGAACAACGATAAGTTCGACGATGGTAAAACCTCGTACCGAATGCTGTCGTACCGAATAATTCGTCATAAGCAATGAGACAAAAGTGTTCTCTTCCTTCTCACAAGTTTATATCGCGCATGGGGCCACCTCGTCAACGAAGGGGGCAATTTCACATGCAATGTCCCCAGTACGTCGTCTCTCTAACTCACATTTCTGCATGTGTTTTCCATACTTTTCATTCCTTGAAAGCAAGAAGGAAACCACACTCTGAAGCGGAACCATACCAAGGCCCCCAGTTCCCTTCGCTAGAACTGCAGAAAAGAGTGGAAAAAACATTTGGAACGATACAAACGTTGTCCATGACTACAAAAAGAATATCAATCATTACGATTCTTTTTTGGGAAATTTTGCTCATGTGCGCCCACGCAAAGGACAATCAAACTCTCTATGAGGTCCGATTCACTTTTACTCCACCACAGCCAGCAACAACGGTGACGCTCACCGGTGATTATTGGAAGTGGGACCCCCGTGCTGTTCCTATGGTCCGCGACAGTGATGGCACATACTCGGTCACGGTTTCGTTGCCCAAAGGCGTTTACCTTTATAAGTTTGTTCTAGACGATGGGAAAAAATGGTTTCACGACCCGCAGAATCCCAACAGCATTCCTGATGGTTTTGGCGGACATAATTCGGTGTGCACCGTCGGTGGAGCTAAGTTCGAACCGGCAAAATTGGTAGCTGCTACATTACCTCAGCGGGGTAATCCTGTAGAAATCCCTGTGAAAAACGTTCCAAAGAATCTCAACCGTTCGTGGATCCCTGTGCGTTTTGAAAATGGTGAACTCGTTTACGACAAGGGACCGCGAGAAAAAGGACGCGGACAACTTCTCCTCAGTAAGCAGTTGTTCTGGTATCCGCCAGATGTGCGACCTACGAGTGCAACAATTGCTCCCCGACCACTATTTGTGTATCTTCCTCCCGATTATGCGAAATCGAAGCAGCGCTATCCCGTTGTTTATCTCCACGACGGTCAGAATGTCTGGGATGACGAAAGCTGCTGTTTTGGCCATGGTGGATGGTTCCTCAATCGGCTGATGGATGAGAATACCTCCATTCCACGAGCGATTTTAGTAGGAATTCCTAACTCGTCTGCACGCCGAACTGAATATGGGCTTGGTGACAACATTGTAGCCCTTCAGCCCAGCCCCTATCTGCGTTACCTCGTAGAAGTTGTCAAACCAGCAATCGACAAGAATTTTCGAACTAAACCGGGACGCGAATATACCTCTCTCATGGGATCGAGTATGGGCGGTATGATTTCGATCTATGGAGGATATGCTTACCCTGAGGTGTTCGGCAATGTTGCTGCACTCTCAACTTCTTTCTGGATCCCGGACGCGCGCGGGCAATCGCTTCTCGACGTTGTTAAAACCCACGGACGTGGAAAGTTTCGCCTCTACGTGGACAGTGGAACAGCCGGGGATCAGCAGGATGGCGCTCCTCTCACCCGCGAGTTTGCTGAATTAGCAAGAAAAAGCGGATGGAAAGACGGCGTGGATTTTATGCATTTTGAAGATGTTGGGGCTTTCCATAATGAGCGGGCATGGCGACAAAGAGCATGGCGCCCCCTCATGTTTGTGCTCGCTCCAGATGCGTGGACTGAACCGAAGAAGTAAAATCAACCCCGGCAGTTGTGGTTCCTTGTCGCACCATTAGCGCTCAATGAATAGAAGCGCCAGTTTCCTATTTATCATTGAGAGATAACTGTAGGGCGACCATTTTTCTCTCAGTCATTTACTGTCGAAAGGAATGAAAGATCATGGCAGACGAGCCCACCTTTCCACGACCCGACAAGAAGCTTGTGCTCGGTGGACGTGAGTACACGTCACGTCTCCTTGTGGGTACTGGAAAATATGCAACCTTTGAGCTCATGGTAGAAGCGCTTGAAGCATCGGGATGTGAAATTGTTACCGTTGCTCTGCGACGCGTCGACCTCGATGCGCACAAACGCGGCGAAAAGAATCTTCTCGATTATCTCGATAGAAACAAGTACACAATTTTACCCAATACCGCCGGCTGCTTCACAAAAGAAGAAGCCATCAAAGTGTGTCTTCTGGCTAGGGAACTTGGCCTTGGGAACATGGTGAAACTCGAGGTTCTCAGCGAGCAGAAGACGCTTCTCCCCGACACGATTGAAACACTCGAAGCCACAAAAATCCTCGTCAAAGAAGGCTTTCATGTGCTCGCCTACACGAATGACGATCCCGTGATGGCAAAGAAGCTCGAAGATGCAGGCGCTGCCGCTGTCATGCCATTGGGATCGCCAATCGGCAGCGGCTTAGGGATCCTCAATCCCATCAACATTTCTATCATCCTCGAGAATGCAAGTGTTCCTATTATTGTGGACGCTGGAGTAGGGACTGCATCCGACGTGGCAATTGCAATGGAGCTGGGGGTTGACGGTGTTCTTCTCAATACGGGGATTGCGTGCGCAAAGGATCCTGTGAAAATGGCGCGCGCGATGAAGCTAGCGTGCGAAGCGGGGAGGCTTGCTTATCTGGCTGGCAGGATCCCCAAAAAACGCTATGCTTCTGCCAGTAGCCCTGTGAAAGATTTTTGATCGAGATCTTCATCGCAAGTGGCAATTCCACCGTCACCGGTGAGCTGAAATATAAAAGGAGCCGAACCTCCAAGGGAGGCGCGGCTCCTTTTTCCGTTGCAGAATAGAGTCGTGATGTTACACTTTGATAGTCGGGTCTCCAGGCTTCCATCCGCAGGGGCAAAGCTCGCCGCTCTGCAGTGCGTCAAGGACACGGAGAACTTCTTTTGGTTCGCGACCAACGTTTAGATCTGTTACATACACGAATCGCACGATCCCGTCCGGATCGACGATAAACGTTGCGCGGAGCGCAACCCCTTTCTCCTCATGGAGGATACCCAGGGCACGAGAGAACGATTTCGTGTAGTCTGAGAAGAGGGGATGCTTCAGACCTTTGAGTTCGTCCTTTGCACGTACCCACCCGAGGTGACTGTAGACACTGTCGGTTGAGCCTCCAATGACGGCGCAGTTACGGTCCTCAAAGTCTGGGGTGTGGTCACTGAACGCTTTGATCTCCGTCGGACATACAAACGTAAAGTCCAGCGGATAAAAATAAATCACCAACCACTTCCCCTGATAGTCCTTCAGGGAAACCTTCTGGTTAACGTCTTCGCCGACAAGAGCCGGCAGTTCGAAATCGGGGCACTTCTGGCCAACTGTGATCATGAGTGATCTCTCCTTTCCTTTTGTTATCATGTAAAAATATCAAATCTAATATGCTGCAGTCCCTCCGTCAAACAACTTCTTACGACAAGTTTAGGCTGCATCGGCGGGTTGAGCTCCACTTTGACACGCAAGAGCAAAGCCAAAGGCAGCCGCGCCTGCTTTGAGTATCTCGTCGATCTGTTCATCACTCAAGCCCAAGGACTTCGCTTTCGCGACGTGTCCCTCGACACATTTCTTGCAGTGATTCACTGTAGAGACAGCAACACAGATAGCCTCGACGAGTTTCTCGTCAAATGGCGGTTTCACGAACATCGTGGCGTTGAAGTTTGCTTTGAACTCAGCGAAAGCTGGAGCAAACTCCTCTGGAACCAACGAGCGAAACTTATAGTAACTGTTGTAGATACTACACCCTGTTGCACAGGCGACAGCCTCTGCTGTTTCCGCTTCAGTGGCTCCTGCAGCTATGGCAGCTTCGCTAAAGAATTGTTTTGCATGGGCGGAGCCTGCTGCCACCGCAACACCCAACGCGATCAAAAGTTTTTCTTTCTTGGGAAGCTTGCCATCCTGTAAATGGCGATTGAGATTCATGTACAGATCGTTGATTCCATCTTCAGAGCGGGCATATTCTATTAACCCGTTCGGAACCCACGAGACCCCAAAAACCTCTTTTAGCCGGTTCAAAGCCCGCTGGCTTCTCTCCGAAAGTCTTACGACGGATAAGTCCTGATTCATACTTGCCTCCTTTCTGTCTAGCGATTCTTGAACCCGAGACACTGCAATATAGTACTAAAACAGTGCATTATTCACAAAAAACGAGCCACCGCAACGAAAATACGAGACAGTCAGTGAGTGCTCAATGTGCCTGTCGTTCTGAGCTGGTCCATAAGACCTGCTAGGGTTCTTGCTTGTTCTCGACGATGGAATTGCGATATGTAATCCTGACGCGGCGAGAAAGGGAAAGTCCCCATGAAGAGGTCGTAGAGGTATTGCGTGAGAGTTGGGATGTCGTCAGGAGACACGACACATCCAGCGCCGCTTTCGCGAATGAGCTTTGCGAGTGCATTCTCCGGTGTGATTGCAAGAATGGGTTTCCCACATGCAAGGTATTCGAAGACTTTTTGCGTAAGCATGACCTCTCCGTAAGCTGCAGGACCCTCGATCACGAGCAGTGCGTTGGCTGTTCTCTGGAAACTCAGAGCCACCCGGTAGGGACAAAGACCGCCGTTACGGACATTGCCACGCAGCCCATATTTCTCGATGAGTTCCACGTGCTCCGGTTGCCACTGCGTCAGAAACAGCGCTGAGAACTCTTTGCGAATATGTGGGTACTTGTCGAACAAGGCACGCATTGCAGCGAAGAACGGCTCTGGAGACCGCTGTTTGAAAAGTGTGCCTGTATAGACGATGGTGAATCGTTCAAAACGCCCTGGGGGAGCTGCGTCGAAATCGTCGGGGTCGTAGCCGTTGGGGATGACGTGCACCTTATCGGGTGAGTCTGTGAGGGAGCGCAAGTGCTCTGCAATGGGGGAACTTACTGTGAGTATGAGATCGGATTCTCGAACAACTTTTCGTTCCCATGCTACATTGAGACGGCGGTGAAGAGGCGTCGGATAGTCCGCAAAGTATGGATTGGTCGTCCAACCGTCACGAAAATCTGCTATCCAATAGACCTTATAGTGCCTTTTCAACCAGAGCCCAATGAGATGTGTCGAATTGGGATAAGAAGTTGTAAGAACATACCGAATAGGGCGGCTTGAGAGGATCCGCTCTGCCTGGGCCCGAGCGAAAGGAACCCATCCCACACAGTCGTCAGGGAGATAAAGCCAGGGACGAATCCACGATCCAATCGCTTTGGCTATGCGATGGCTCATGCCATTCCTTGCTCTGCACCGACGAGAGGGATTCGCGTGTGAAGCGCCCGTCTCCTCTGGAGAGTCAGAGAGCTCATTTAGGTATGTCGATAAGACGGTACTCACATCGCGAATGTTCTCTGGGACTGAGCGAAGAGCACCTCGCAGATGATTGATGTCAAATGCTGGCGTGCGATAAATCGGATATCCCTCTCGTTCGACCTCTCTCAGCGTTTCAGGGTCGAGCGGTTGGCAAGGATCAGGAGTAGCGCTCAACACAATCGGATCATAGCCGAAATGAGGCAAGAACTTAGCGAATTTAACCATCCGCCGGACACCCGAAAGTGCCGGCGGATAGTGGTAACTAACGATCAAGATGTTCTCGCGCCTCATCACTTCGTGCGATAATCTCACTCGTGATACCAGGTGAGTCAATGATTCAGCGCTCGGAAAAAGACTTTACGAGCCCAACTCGTCTTAGGATTACACGCATTAAAAGAAATCTAACAGGCTGACCGGCCGATCATGGAATGTCCGAGCCAGTTTTTCAGCGACCTTTTCGTCTCGGCAAATGAGCTGTCCTTCCCGCAGTTGTTCAAGTGGATCTAAGAAACCCGTATAAAGAGCGGAGAATTGCTGCACTGTCATCTCGCAATCAGGCGGGCGACTTGTTCGCTCGATAAAGCCTGAGCCCGATTTGATGCTTAAATGCCACGGTCCTTCGTTCCAGGGTGCGAGTGAATCGTGCAGAAGGAAGGAAATTTCTTCTTCCGCATCTTGGGAATAGCCCCGCATGGTGCAGGCTTTTTCGACGTCCACCACTCGAGCCTGGAAATACGGATCGATTCGCGTCTCAATGAACGGCTCTTTGAAGTACTGCCAGAGCCATGGCCGCTCGGGATGGCCTATTGTTACTTTACCGACGTTCGTCGGAAGCGTAGCAAGGAAAGCAAAGAATTCCTCGTACGCACCCCTGTCGGCACACACGAGGTCACGGACAACTGTCTCGTAGCTGTATGAGGAGAGGGGAGTGTCCTCGCACGAAAAATAGCCTCGAATCTCACCTGCCTCATTCTCGATGTAGTATACGTGATATCGTTCTTCATCGCACTTGCGGCGCTGGATAAACCATTCGCGTTCGCCACGCTCCACTAAGCAATTGTAAATCTGATAACCGAGCGAGTATGCAGCACTGGCGCGCGACCAATCGACCGCACTGCTAACGGCTTTCACCCGTGGTGGCTCTTTTCTTCGAGGAAGATCGCGCGGAGAGATATTTGTGTAAACGCAACGGCGAGCCGACAATGCCCAGCCAAACTTGCCATAATAGCGATAAGAGAACGGATAGAGAAACGAAACAGCATATCCGAGCTCCCGCATACGCGGTATGCTCGCAGACATAAGAGTTCCAGCGTAGCCATATCCCTGTTGGTCTGCCCATGTTGCGACGCCACCGATCCCGCCCATAGGAAGGGGCTTGCCGCCGATCACCACTCGGAAGGGAAGAATTTGAATCGCGCTTAAAACACGCTGATCATCCGCGATAACATAGGTATTTTCCGGCTTGATATCGCGAAGCCACTTTTGAGCAGTGGCAGCATCGATGCGGTAAGCGTTGCGATAGAGCCGTGCCAGCTTTTCAAGCTCGTCCGGGTGCAGGTTTCTCACATTTTTCATCGTATCCCTCTTTTTTGTCGTGAAAATTACCCCTTCCACGTACCCTTCCTGCCTGTTGTTGACAGGATGGGCAAAGGGTATTCAAGTGTTTTCCATGACTGAAACGCGGGCACGCAAGGCGCTTCTTCTCTTGCTATTCCTCCACTGTGCCTATGCGTGCATCTTCATAGCGAAGACAAGTTTTGTTATCGAAGGCGAGCGATACTTCTGCCTTGTAGACGATGCTATGGTTTCGATGCGTTACGCCTTCAACCTCGCCCATGGGGAGGGCTGGCGCTGGAATCCTGGTGAGGCTCCTGTGGAGGGTTATACAAATCCCCTGTGGTGCCTTGTGATGAGTGCTATTCATCTGTTTCCTGTGCCACTCTCGAAAACGAGTCTCGTCATTCAGATTATCGAAGAATTATGTTTACTTGCTAATATTTGTCTCATTTATATGATAGGGAAAACCTGTTTGTCCTGGGGAGCTGGCATTGCAGCTGCCGCGCTTACAGCTTTTTACTTTCCGCTCAACAACTGGGCGCTGCAAGGAATGGAGGTTGGACCCATTGCTGTCTGTGTTGCCCTGACGGTGTTATTCTTTGTGCGGTATAGGAATGCCGAGAATCCTCCTTGGTCCTTTTTTATTCCCACAGCCATACTCATGGCGTTACGTCCCGACGGTGTAGTACTCCACATTGTGGCAGTTCTGCTTGCCTGTTCGATTTGGCGGTCTACGTGGCGACAAACGCTTTTTCTCGGCTTCGTTTATCTCGTGGCGGTGAGTGGCTCGTGGAGTATCTTTCGTCGACTCTACTACGGCGACTGGTTTCCGAACACGTACTACCTCAAGATGACTGGCTTCCCCGCCCTGCTGAGGATGACGCGTGGGGCTTTCCACGCTGCTGTGTTCTGGGTGCACTTGCTCTTCCCGGTGATTGCGCTTTTCGCTCTCTGGGCGGCCCGACATCGGGGGCGTATTCCCTGGAAGGAGGCATCCCAGGCTTTTCGGTGCATCGGTCTGCGGAGTGCTATTGTGTTTATGCTCGTTCAAACGGCGTATTCTGTTTATGTGGGGGGGGATGCATGGGAACGCATCACCGGAGCTAATCGCTTCATTGCGCCGGTGGTGCCCCTCGCTTTCCTTTCTGTTGTTGGGATATATCGCATAATCGCGCAGACATCCACCCTCGCTCAGAAGAGACAAGCTGCTATTCTCTTTACTGTGGCGTGGGCTATATACGCAAATTCTTATTATGGTGTTTCGTCGTTGTCTCAGGCGCTTCTTCTCGCAGATCCACCATACAAAGCTGACAATGTACGAAATGTTCGACTCGCTCGATTGCTCGAAAAGATGACGAAACCCAACGCCCGCATCGCGATCGATTACGCAGGAACTGCGCCCTATTTTCTCCGACGCCCGATGATTGATCTCCTTGGCAAAAGTGATCGGCAGGTTGCACGCGAACAGGCGCACCGTGGCGTTCTCGGCCTCCCGGCATACCGTGAGTTTTATCCAGGACATCTCAAATGGAACTATGCTTACTCCATCGGGCAGTTAAAACCTGATGTTGTGTGCGCGATCTGGAGACGCACATTAGACAATGCGCACGATTTCCTTGCGAGAGCTTACCTTTGGTTTCCGTGGGAAGAAGTAAGTATTTACCTTCGAAAAGGCTCGCCCGCAATCTTGTGGGAAAATGTGCCCCAGCCACTGTCGGAGGTAACGACAGGTAGCGAGGTCACTCGGCCCGCTCGCTGAGCACTTTCATTGTTCGTTCAAAAACTTCCAGCGGAGTGCCAGCGGCTGGAATCGTTTTGAGGATTCCGTGTTTGCCATAGTAATCAACGAGAGGGGCAGTGCTGTCGAGATACGCCTGCAGCCGGACACGAATTGATTCGGGACGGTCATCCTCGCGCTGATAGAGTTCTCCTCCGCACTTGTCGCAGATGTTCGGTCTCCGAGGCGGTTTCGTTACCACATGGTAGGTGGTTTTACAAACTTTGCAGGTGCGTCGACCGCTGAGGCGTTCGACGACTTCTTCCAAAGGCAAGTCATAGTTGATCACAAAATCGAGTGCAAGATTATCGGCTTTGAGCATTTCATCGAGCGCAATAGCCTGCGATACGGTCCGCGGAAAGCCATCGAGAAGAAATCCGTAAGGACACCGTAAGCAGGCTCTTCTCTCGCGGACAAGATTTATCACTGTTTCATCAGGCACCAGTTCCCCGCGCTGCATGTATCCGAGCGCTTCTCGCATTGCTTGGCTGAGGTGTTGGGGATCGGTTGCCTTTGCTGCACGGAAGATATCCCCAGTGGACAATTGGCAGGCTTGCAGGCGTTCGCTCAACATTTCCGCCTGTGTCCCTTTCCCAACCCCTGGCGCACCCAAAAGAACGATCCGATAAGGACGTTTCGGTGGTACATCTGGCCGGCAGCATGGCGTATCTCCACCCTGGAGCCATACGGTTCTATCGCACTGGTTCATGCGTGATAAATCCCTTTCCTCATTTTTCTCAAAGCTGGCAGATGTCCTTTGCCAACGCGCCACGGTCTGCAACAGAAATTTTTTGCAGCCGTGCTTTCGCTCACTTTTCGTCCGCCTCGAAAGGGGTTTCGTTGCCAGGCATCTCGCCAGGGGCACTCGTGGGAGCAACTTTCCCCGTTCCCGCTGCACCTGCGTCAGCTTTCTTGTATCCACATTTCACGCAAGCAAACCACCTTTGCTCGCCTTTCGTGTGCTCTACAAGAAATGGAGTTCCGCATTGGGGGCAAGGCTCAGGAACTGGCTTCTGAAAAAGGCGGAATTTGCAATTGCGATTCGAACAGCGCCAGTAAGTGCGCCTTGTTTTCGCCGCCATGGCTTCAGTCAGTTCGCCCTCGCCACACTCGGGGCATTTGATTCCCGTGGAAAGTGGTTGAGTTGTCTTGCATTCAGGGTAGCCCGAGCAGGAAAGAAAACGGCCATAGCGTCCCGTTCGAATTACCATAGGTTTGCCGCATGTCGGGCACACTTGCCCTGTCTCTACAGGAGCATTGTTATTTGTGTCTCCATCAAGATTCCGGGTATTCTTGCATTCCGGATACCGCGGACAGGCAAGAAAGCGGCCGTTTCTTCCGAGCTTAATGACCATGTTGGCCTGGCCACATTTGTCGCAAAGGATATCGGTTGGCTCGTATTCCTTCTTGACCTCGCGCATACGAGCCATGGCGGCTTTTAACTGTTTCTCGAATTTGCTATAGAATTTTTTCAGCAAATCGACCCACTTTTTTTTGCCGCTCTCTACCTCGTCGAGAGCTTCCTCCATGCGCGCAGTGAATTCGATATCCATAATGTCTGGGAAATGCTCGACGAGGAGGTCCGTGACAAGTTTTCCGACTTCCGTGGGGCGAAAGCGTTTTCCCTCATCTTTCTCCACATACTTGCGTTCCTGGATAGTGGAGACAATTGTCGCATAGGTGGAAGGACGTCCGATTCCGAGACGTTCCAATTCTTTGACGAGCGACGCTTCGGTGTAGCGCGGCGGAGGTTGAGTAAACTTTTGTTGCGCCCGAAGGGATAAAACTCTGAACGAGTCGCCTACTTCGAGAGGAGGCAGCTGGGATTCTTCCGTTTCGCCATTGTCGGTCTCGTCTTTGCTTTCGACGTAGGCAGCGAGAAAGCCTGGAAATTTCACGACCGATCCTGTGACCGCAAAGATGTAGCCTTGGCGCGGTTCGCTTTCAATCCGCGTCTGTTCCAAAATGGCATCGGCCATCTGGCATGCGATGAAACGATTCCAAATCAGTTCATATAATTTGAGCTGTTGTTTATCGAGATACCTACCGACCTTCTCTGGGGTAAGCGAAAGATCGGTAGGCCGGATTGCTTCATGCGCATCCTGAGCAGCTTTCTTCTTTTCGAAAGAGTTTGGTTGGGGAGGGACGTATTGGGTTCCAAAAGTCTTTTCAATGTATGAGCGGGCTGCCTGCACAGCTTCTTGGGATAATCGTGTAGAGTCAGTTCTCATGTAGGTAATGAGACCTGTGGGCCCTAGCTCACCCAATTCCACTCCCTCATAGAGCTGTTGAGCAACTCGCATCGTCTGTTTTGCGGTGAAGCCTAATTTGCGTGCTGCTTCCTGTTGAAGCGTACTCGTGATGAAAGGAGGTGCGGGGCGACGCCGAACTTCTTTCCGTTCGATGGATTTGACCGTCCACAGGTCAGACAAGGGCGATTCGAGCTCAACGCGTTGCTGAGGCTGACGAGGAGTTCCATCTCCCTCGACGACATGACGTTCGACCTTGGCTGCACCTAGGTGTCGCAGGATTTCTGTGACCTGCTCCTCTGATTCAATTTTCCGTTTGGTGCCATCGACAGTCGAGAGTGTCATTGCGAAGTCGGAGGATTCCCGGGCCCGGCACTGGGCTCGGACCACCCAGTATTCCTGAGGAATGAAATTCTCGATTTCGCGTTCGCGCTCCACAACAAGCCGAACTGCCACGGACTGAACTCGGCCAGCGCTCAGTCCACGGAAAATCTTTTTCCCCAGGAGCGGACTCAGTTTGTAACCGACAATGCGATCGAGAATGCGGCGTGCCTGTTGGGCTTCGAAAAGGTTGGCATCAAGATCGCGCGGATTTGCCAACCCTTCAAGAACAGCCCGCTTTGTTATCTCATTGAATGTCGCCCGTTTGATCTCCCCCTTGACCCCGTGTTCGCGCAGATCGTCCGCTAGATGCCAAGCAATTGCTTCTCCCTCGCGGTCTGGGTCAGGAGCTAGGTAGATGTGACGTGCTTTCTTAGCACTCGAGCGAATCTGTTGTAGAACCTTCTCTTTTCCTTCGAGAACGACGTACTGAGGCTGAAAGTTGTTCTCGATATCGACTCCCAGTTTCCGTTCTGGCAGATCCTTCACGTGTCCGACAGACGCTTCGATGCGAAAATCGGGCCCAAGGTACTTGCTGAGTGTCTTCGCCTTTGCTGGGGATTCTACCACAACGAGCGACTCGGCGCCTTCGCGACCACTCCCCGTTGCCCTGTTTGAAGTTTTCGTTCGCGAAGAGCTACGGACTGCACGTGCAGAGCCCGTGCCCGATTTAACCGTCGATTTCTGTTTTTTTGTTGTTGCGCTCGTTTTCTTTTTTGTCGTCACTGCTTTCCCCATTTATGCAACGCGTCTCTCATGATTTGGCGAGAAGGACTTTCCCTCCCAGCCGTTGCGCGATAAATGCTAGTGTTTTCTCAGTTTTATTCATACCACTTACTCACAAGGCTTGTCGTGCGGGTGTGCAAAGTTTCAAGACTCGAGGAAATCTCTGATTTCGCGCAAGAGCTTCTGCCGCTTGTCCACGACACATGTGACCGGAGGGAGACTATCCAAAAATATCTGGCCATATTTTTTTGATACGATGCGAGAATCCATGACTACCACAACACCCCGATCCGTCGCACTTCTAATCAGCCGCCCAAATCCCTGCTTAAAACGGGTGATGGCTGTAGGGACATCCAGCATGAGGAAACTGTTTAGCCCGCGATTTTCCAAAAGTTGTTTGCGAGCTTGGAGCACGGGTTCCTCTGGCTGGGGAAAGGGCAGCCGCATGATTATCACACATTGCAGTTGCTCTCCCTGCACATCGACTCCTTCCCAGAACGATGCTGTTCCAAAAAGGACGGGGTTGCGGCTTTTGCGAAACTTGTCCAGAAGCAATACTCTATTCGTGTCGGAAGTCTGACGCAACGGGGTCATGCCCAGTTGTTCCAGCGGAGCCTTTAGCTTTTCGTAAAACTCTCGAAGGGTTCCCCAGGCTGTAAAGAGCACGAAAGCTTTGCCCCGCGTCAACGTCAGTACGTCTTTGCAAAACTCTATTGCTTCCGTGCTAAATTCTGAAGAACGGGGCTCTGGAATGTCTTTCGGAAGAGCCAGGAGGCAGTTGGTGCGATAATCGAAGGGCGAGTCCAACATCGTGAGAATGGTCTCGCGATATGAATTCGTTTCCTCTCTGGCGGATGGGTCGAGTCCCCACTGGCGTAAAACGTGGTCGAACTGTTTACCAATGGTCAGTGTCGCTGACGTCAGAACAACAGTTTTCTTGCCTGTTTCAGGATGGAAGAACGCTTTAAAAAGGAAACCTGAAACGCCGAGAGGAGCAAGCTTTAGTTCCACTTGGGGACCATACTGAGGGTGCTCGCTTTTCTCCACCCAGCGACAATACTGAGATGTATCGCATTTGAGAAACAACTGAAGTGCCTCTACCTGTTCCACGAGTTTGTTGTACACGCCCTTGATGTGCGTCTTGGAGTCAGCCAGTTTCTCTCGGATACTTTCAGGGTAGCTATTAAGGGTGCCTAATAGCGACTTCATGAATTGCAAGAATGACTCTGCTGCCTGAATGAGTACTTTAACTGATCTGGAAACGAGTTCCCACTGCGGACTAGCTTCCTCGTTCGTGTTGAATGTAATGATGTTCGATTGGTGCGACTGAAGGAGTCCCCCGATCTCATCCATACACTCTTTCACTTTTTGCTCGAGTGTATCCGCGAGTTTATCCGCCTCTTTGTGGATAGCATCCAAGAGAGTGGTCGTCGCTGCATATTTCCCGTTTGGGTCAATTTTTTCGATGGCGTGCATAAGCGCACGCAACGCTCCCTTTTCGCGCGCGCGAGGCGAGTACAAGCGCCGCAGCTGACGCATAATGCTTCCTCGTCCCACGGAACAGCTCAGGCAATTTGTCGTCGTTTCAGCAAGCGAGTGAGCCTCATCGAAAATGATGTGATCATAAGGCGGCAGAACAAACGCCTCGCTCTCTTCGGTTCCAGTAAGTGAAAGAAAAGCGTCGTAGAGGACAAGGTGGTGATTAACAATAATGATGTCTGCCTGAAATGCCTGTTGGCGCGTGCGATAGAAAAAGCAGCTCCCGTAGTGCGGGCAATTGGTTCCTCGGCAGTCATCGCCATCGCTCTGGACATCTTCCCATATCTCGTCACGTATGGCTGGTGCCCGGCGGTCGTTGCGATCTCCCGTTGAGGTTATGTTCGCCCATTCCGCAATTTCTTGAAGTTCCGCATAGCGGTCTTGGCTGAAAAGGTCTCGGTTCGAAAGGGCAAACTCCAGTCGACGTCGGCTGAGAAAATTGCCTCGTCCTTTCATAAGAACGACGTTGCACTTGATGCCCAAGGCTTTCTGGATTGCGGGGATGTCCTTGTCGATAAGCTGGTGTTGGAGATTAATCTTGTTTGTCGCTATGACCACTTTCGATCGAGTGCGAGCGGCGTACAGGATGGCAGGAATGAGATACGCAAACGTTTTCCCCACGCCAGTTCCTGCTTCCACTACAGCAATGGTCTCTTTCGTGAATGCCTCAGTAACCTTGCGAGCCATCTCGAGCTGCTGGGGACGAATTTCGTAATTGGCAATATGCTGCTGGAGCAGCCCACCTTCGCCAAAGATGCGATCAATCTCACTCTCTGAGAGAGGATCAGTGTCCGTTCTCGTCGGAGCGTCTGAAGCGACACGGCCCGCGTCGCTCTTTTCCTCTGCTTCCTCGTCAGGGGGAATAGCGGCTGAACATCCTAAAGGCGAAATTAGCCACCACGCCCGACTCAAACTTGCGTCCACTGCGAGCGTAGCGTAGCCGAGATTACTCAGATGACGAGCGAACTCGAGCGCTTGGTCGTCATCGAGGTCGTCCGTTTCCTGTGTGGGGACAATGAGAACGACGTTTGCTTCATTGGGGAAACGCTCCAGGAGTTTCGGTACCACGGAGGAATCGATTGCGCCGAGTTTGTAGCCCCCAAAAATCTTTGAAATCCATCCCGACTCGTTCACTCGGCCACTCACGAGCACAACTTTTGCCTCTGCAGAAGCAACGACGGACTCCAGTTGTGAAATGACTTCTGAGGACAAAAGTTCAGCGGTCGGAATTTTACTTCTCAGCATCCATACGTCCCCTGCACTGACGGAAGAAATCTCTGGTTATCGCTTACCACGTCGTCGAATGCCGAATTCACGTAGTTCAGTTTCGAACCATAGAGCACACCAGCAAGCAGAGTCCGTAGCATAAGATAGGTTCCAATATCGCACTGTCCCTCACGCACTCGGAGTTCAATAATGCTAGGCCGAAGCTGAGCGGAGTCTATTTCAAAGTCCCCCTCGGGAGAATGGAAGATGTGCTTCGTGCCCGTTGAGTCCCTCATTATTTCTAGTGAAAAGCTAGCGTCTCGCATGCGCCCCTGAATGCAGTCTCGCCCCTCGGTGTGCTCGATGTAAAAGCCATCGTAGTGCGCGAGCTGCTGCCACTGCTCAGCAGAAGCGAAGAAGGTGGGCTTTTCAATATAGGGACCGCCGTATTCCGGACAGAAGGTGTCGCAATTGCCGCATTCATTGCAAAATTGCCCAAAATTGGCGATCTGCCGCGCCTTTTTGAGAGAAAAAACTTTTTCTTCTCCTTCGATAAGCTTTCTGTCGCGAATCTCATAAATGTGATAGGAGATCGGGGCTGTGCTTACTGGATACCAGAAGTTCGCATCGTTGGGGCACACGGGAATGCATTTGTCGCATGTCACGCAATCAAAGAGCCAGAGCTTGGATCCCACCTTTTTGGGAGAGAGGCTATTTTTGTCTCTCGAGTACCGAACGTCTGTCAGAGCTCGCTGCCATGCTGCATAGTGATTGCGGAGAGCGGGATCCTCGTGACTCACTGGCTCGGCTTGGGCTGCGGCGGCTATGAAGTCCTCAATGGTCTCGCAGTGAAGTTCCTGCATTTTTTGAGCAAGGGCATCGAGATAGTATCGAGCTCTTCCGTAGCCGCCGACCTTCAGAAGATCTGTGCACACCGTGACAGGAACCATGCCGGCTGCTACGGCATCTGCAAAGTTGTATTTGTCGATGCCCGCCGAGAAAGAGACCTGCAGTTCCTTATCCCATTGCTCTTCAGCTGATTCGAGATACGCTGTTCGGAATTTCCACGCGAGCTCAAGAGCGAGCGGATAGAGCGGCGGACCACTAAGATACATGACTTTTTCGGAGGAGGGGAAGAAGTTACGATTGTTAAGTACCTCGATCGTGTTCGAGAATTTTACTCCCACATGGAGGCCAAGTTCTTGACCAACTCTGCGGAGACGTCGCACGAGGCGAACAGCCTCGTCGAACTGAAGACCAGACTCGAAAGCCTGAGGATTGAGCTCGATATCCGTGTATCCCATGATACCGTGGAGCAGTTCCTCCACGCGCTCGCGCCCCAACATTGTAGGGTTCATTTTGATGACCACATGGAGTCGATTCACTCGCAGCAGGTGTTCGACGATCCCTTCGATTTCGTCAGGCGGACAGCCGTGGAACGTGGAGAGTGTAGCCGTGGAAACAATGTGGGGATCAAAATCGAGTTCTCGAAATTCTGCGAACTCAGCGGGGATTTCCGCACGAAGGCGCTCGATTTCTTCGCGCGCGTCCATGAGTGACCGAATGAACCACTGGACTCGATCGCTCGCAATGCCCGCCAGATTGTAACCGCATGAAAGGTCGAAGATGCAGTCATAAAAGTGCGGCGGCATGCCAGGCGCCGTAGGAGCGGAACGCTCCGCGACTCCGAGGAGTTGCGCGTGTTCGATGATACGAATCAGCATCCACGCTTTAACGTATTCCTCAAGCGACTCTTCGAGGCGAAGCTCTTGGCTAAATTCGACATTGTAGCAGACGTTCGCCGCATCTATGCAGGGACGTGGGATAGTGAGCTGATCATTCACTTGAATGGTCTTTAGCTCAACGATGCGTGCCCCTCCCAACCAGCCGAGCACTATGTTCTGCGCCATCTGCGTGTGGGGACCTGCAGCAGGACCAAATGGCGTCCCTGCAGGTTTCCCATGGGAGTATACGCCGAGGTTAATTCCATCAGAGCCTTTCCAGAAGCTCGCTTCCGGAAGGTCAAAAATCTTGTGCTCTCGTTGGAATTCGTAAACGAGTCTGCGGAGCAATGTTGCAATTGGTAGTGGTTTCAGTTCTGGCATAGGAACAAACTTCATCGCTTTATGGCCTGCACGCTGTCAACGATAATCACTGTCCTGGCGGAGCGTGCGAGGCAGACGTGCAGGGATATGCAGCTTTGGGTTGACTTAGCGCCCTCCGGCAGATTGTCTCGGCTTTACTATGGCAATTGAGCGATACAGTCCTACTGCAAACTCTGATTCCCACGCTTTCGTGGAGCACCTTCTCCTTCTGTGGCAACGCAAGCTCACTATTGTCGGTTTTGCTGTTGCTGTCGGCGTTCTCACATACCTTGCGATGTGGTTTGTTCCGGAAGAATTTGAGGCAAAAGCGGCCGTCTACGTCAACAAGATGAATATCTACGATATCCCGCCTGTGAGTCCCATGACCGTCGCTGCTTTGGCGCAGAATCCCGAACTTCTTAAGGCCGTATACGACGATTATGCTGCTCGCTATGGCCGTAAACCGGGCGACTTCGAAAAGTTCGTAAAGCAGTTTGAGGTGAAGACCGACATTCTCCAAGATACGACGGTGAAGAAAGAGATTTCGCCGGTACTTGAGCTCAAAGTGAAATACCGCGGACGCGAAGAAACCGCCTTCCTATTGCGTTCGTGGCTCGAGCATCTCGTCAGAAAATTCGGCAACGTATCAGTCGAAGAAGCGCGACTTCGCCGTGCAGCAATGAATCGTCAGGATGAAGCCCTCGATAAAGAATTGCGCAATCTCGAATCCGAGCGGGCAAGCTTGGCAAATCAGCTCGTTCACCAGCGAAAGCTCATCGCCGAAATGTTGGACATTTTAGCTCCGGCCGACTATCCGGAGATTCCTCTCTATACGGCAAAGTTCCAAGAGCGCGGCGTGAACAACTTTGAAGTCTATGTCAATCAGCGCGTCCCCAAGCCCGAAGGGCTCATGCGCAAGTATCTCGTTCATCGGCTCGAACTGGAGCGAGCGCGAGCAGGGCTCGCCGACGCTGTCACGACCCCCATTGCTCAACTCGAGAAAGAGGAACAGGTCCTCAGTGCGACAATCAGCCAATGCCAGGAACAGCTACGCCAGCTCGAAAAAGTGGCGGCCAGCATCGAAGAGCGTTTAGCCACAGTCACGCGCAACATAGAGGAAAAACGTCGTGAACGACAGCAGCTTCACAATGCCCTCGACATATTCAGCGCAATTGCGTCGGCGTATGTCTCGTGGGATGGAAAAGGTTTGCCAGCGGGAGCCGACATCCGTGTGCTCTCGATGCCTGTCACTCCGGATCTACGGGTGTGGCCAAAGCGCACCCTTGTGGCAGCGCTAGCGATGGTTTTGGCAGCTATCCTCTGCGTCTTCTATTTGGCCCTCCGGCATATGGTGGAGAGCTGGAACCAGAAGCAGACGAGCCCGTTACCCCCACGCGTCTAGCCTCTCATTCCACAGAAGTGAACACGGGGGGAGTGAGGACGTGAGAGTAACAGAACTTTAGTTCGATCTGCTTACAGGAAAAGTCTCGCGCTGGGACACGGGATGATGATATGTAGCACGTCCACCGGCGCTGTTAAGGTTTTACGTGACAGCGCTACTTTGCTCAAAAGGAGATAAACAGTACAAGAACCGGCTGAGGCTGACAACCGCAGCTCAAGAACAGAGGGGACGACAATGAAGGGAAACGGGGTTAACACGGCTTTTGAGCTTCTCCGGGAAGAGATAGACCTTTTGGCAAAAACTCTCAGGGAGGAAGCGGCGGAAGCGTGCAAGACGGGTAATTACGACTTGGCACGGCGAGCTATTGAAGACGCAGACCATTTGTCCAACTTCCGCGAGAGGGTTGAATCGCTGCAAAAAGAATGGGATGCTTTGGCGACTTGCCGAGCAATTCGTGAAAGAAAGGTCCCACGTGCTTGCCCAAGCCGTTTGCCGCGCGGGCTTCGCACACCGGAGAATGCTTTTCGGCGCCCGATATTGGAAACTCTTGTCGAGCTTGGAGGGGAAGCCCGTGCGAGCGAGGTTTTGGACCTCGTCGAGGAGAAAATGAAGAGGATTCTGAAAGAAGTGGATTTCGAGACACTTCCTTCAAGCCCCAGGGAGCTTCGTTGGCGTAACACTTGCCAGTGGTGTAGGAAGATACTCGTTCAGGAAGGCTTAATGAGATCTGACTCGCCTCCTGGAATTTGGGAGATTTCGGAGCTGGGGCGAAGAGAGTTAGAAAAGGAAGGCTAACCGACGAGGGGTTCCCCACGGCTTCATCGATGCACATAATGGCAGCGACCGAGGTGGATCATCCGACGCCGTCAGCTCCGAAAGGCGAGCGAGGGGAGCGGGAAGTGCGGCACATACCGAGAGTGTGAAAAAGTTTTGTTGGGGTTCGCTAGGGCCGTCCGGCGTGGATCGAGCGGACCGTGGAGCATCGCGGCGCCGACTCTTACCCTGCGTGCGGCATTGCGGTGATTATGCGGAAATAATTATAACAATCGCACCGAAAAAGGGGCACCGACACAGTCGCCGCTCAGGGTATATTTTTCGATTAACCAGCGGAAGCTAAACCCCGTAGGTACTGTGATGAAAAAGGCATTGAAAACCTCCATTAAAACCAGCCATCTCACAGCTTCAAATGGCTAAAATCTTACACATATGCTGTTGTATTGGGTCAGGGGCTGTGGTTTGCCATCCAGACGAGAACTCCAACATATGGACACAGCAGGTCCACGTCTTTCGGCTTTTGTATAGACAGAGTCGACAACGGCTGTCTTTGAGCCAAAGCCACCTGGCTGGGCAGCTCTGCGTTAGCTATACAACCGTCAACCGATGGGAAAACGGCCTGTCCAAGCTATCCACGTTGGCAAAAGCCCAATCGGCGAGCTTTGGTAAAAAAATGACTGGTCAGGGAAACGTAAGGTTTACGGAGGGTGATCCCAGATGACGACCGAAAACAAAATGCACGAATTGCCGCTACCCCTTCTTGTTCTCCGTTTGCGCGCCGTTGTCCTTGCCTTGGGGGAGTCTACCTCCCCCCCATGGTGGAACACCAAATTCATGAATAAGACAGGGCTGAGTTTTTTGGAACGTCTGTATCCGAGGACTGCCTTGCACGCAGCGATTCGCGCTGCTGGAAAGGCCGCTTGCGACGCTCACGACCGCGCCGCCGGACGCGTCGGGGTGTACCACCTCTTCCGATTTCCCGAATCTCTCGAAATGGAACTCAACCGAATGCCTCCAGACCGGGCGAACGAGTTTTTCCCTACATTCCGCAACGCCATGGGGTGCCCGGAAGTTCTGATGCAATTGCTCGCATCTATGTGCGGCGGCGAGAGAGCTGACGACGCTTCAGGAGCAAGAAAGATAGGCACCGAAAAGGACATTTTGACCCCAGCTGGGATCATGAAAGCAGCCGCTGTTTACCATACGGCGTTTGCTCGGAATAGGCCAGCCTTCCCGTATTTCACAGTCGAATCGCAGGGAGACAGTCGATGGCCATGACTGTGGCTCAAGAAGCGCAGCGGGAATACTCGACCGCGATCAGCTTGGGCGCTGGGATAACTAAAGAACCTCGGCGTCTCCTCGAACTATGGTGTGCGCATGAACCGCTTGATGATCCCACGCGTCAGCTCCAGGCTGAGGGACCCCTCGGCAACTCCACCGTCCGCAGGGAAATAGTCAACTCCCCTCTGTCGGACGAAGAACTCACGACTCCAGTGTGGGATTTTCGCGAGGTGGGAGCAATGCACTCCTCCCTCTGTCATATTTCCGACTCGCGATTGTTCGGCATACTGGCCTCTGACGTCGTTGAAAAGCTCAAGGGTACCGCTAAGCACCGATGGGAAATCATTCAGCGCGCCGGTTTGGATGTGCATGTCACCTGGAACGCCACATCCGTGGAGGTGCTCATTGATGTATTTGCTCGATAACGCATTCAACGAACTACTCGAAAAGATCCGCGACCCGGATGCACTAAATCCCGCCAAGAGCGATCCGATCTTTTATTTCGTCTATCCACCGGCATTGATGCTAGACATCAAGAAACACCTTGCACGTTGGACAACCCGGATTAGGGAAGAAACCGGTCACGAAGTCGTCCGCATCTCTCTCGCAGACATTCTCTGGGAGACAGTGGACCAATCGGGCAGATGGGATACTTGGCTAGAGCTGGAAGCCGAAGCTGACGCAGATCAGATTAATGACGCTGTCCGCGACGTCCTCCGTCAGGGGAACACACTTGTCGACCGAGTGACGGAAGCGATAACCTCTGCTCCAGAGGGCACCGTGGTGCTGCTCACCGAGGCCGAACTGCTTCACCCCTATTTCCGGACGCGTACCATTGAGAGTTACTTGCACGACAAGATCAAGACGCCGACCGTCATTTTCTACCCAGGCAGACGCTCTGGGCAATACGGTCTTCATTTTCTCGATTTCTATCCGGTCGACGGCAACTACAGGTCAACGTTACTGGGAGGTCTATGATGAACGGAACGATTCGAGACGTATTTTCACCCCTGCGTCCTATCGACCGCACCATCGAGAAAGTCATCGATTACTACGCCCAAGAGGAGGAGCGCCTCGCCCAGGAAATCGCCGAATACGAAGTAACAGAAAACATTGAGAACTGCTTCCGCAAATTCCTCGAAGCTTACGGTGAAGGAGTAAGGGGAGGTCAAGTGACGGAGGTCGGTATCTGGGTATCCGGCTTCTACGGTAGCGGTAAGAGTTCTTTCACTAAGTACCTCGGCGCAGCCCTTGATCCCACCCGTACAGTCCATGGCAAGCCGTTCCTTGACCTTCTTTGTGAGCGTTTTCCCCGTAACGAGATTCCGGCCGCTCTCCGTACCATTGCTAAAAACTACCCCACGGCGGTCATTTTCCTTGACCTCGGCGCAGAACAACTTGCCGAAAGCGCTTCGGCGCCGGTTTCCACCGTGCTGTATTTTAAAGTTCTCCAATGGGCTGGATTTTCTGTAGAGAAGAAAATCGCTCAACTCGAGTTTACCCTCGACCGCTGCGGAAAGTACGAAGAATTCAAGGAGATGTATCGGCAGCAGTACGGTAGCGCGTGGGAGGAAATCCACAACGATCCCTTAATCGGCGTAGCTCGCGCCGCTGAGATTGTCCCCGCAGTCCTCCCCAATGATTTCCCCACGCCAGAGAGCTTCCGCACTTTGCGCTTCGAGGTAGCCAGGGACGTTCGGGACTTGGCGCGTGACATCATTGACATCTGCAGGCGCAAGACGGGGCATGAAAACATCCTGCTCCTGCTGGATGAGGCTGGCCAGTATGTCGCCTCCCGCGGGGAATTAATCCTCAATCTCGATGGTCTTGCCCGCAACCTGAAGGAACTCGGAAAAGGCAAGGTCTGGATCGTGGCCACCGGCCAGCAAACCTTGACTGAGATTGTAGAGAAGGCAGCTCACAACTCCGCAGAGTTAAACAAACTGCGCGACCGTTTCCCGATATCTATCCATCTTGATGCAAGTGACATACGTGAAATAACTCGCCGTCGTCTACTCGACAAATCCGAAGAGGGGCAGAAAAAGCTCGAAGCGCTGTTCAGAGAACACGGCCAGTCCATGGTCACCCATACGCGTCTTTCGGGGACGGCATTATTCAAAGGTGATCCCGACGCCACCACGTTTGCTCGGCTTTACCCATTCCTTCCTCAGCACTTCGATCTTTTGCTTGAGCTCATTCGGACCCTCGCCCGCTCCACCGGTGGCATCGGATTGCGATCAGCAATCCGCGTTATTCAGGACGTGCTGGTGGACAAGAGCCGTGTTCTCGGTGCCGATGCTGTGAAACTCGCCGACCGGGAGATCGGCTCACTCGCTTGTGTGGACGATTTCTACGACACCCTCCGCGCGGACATCGCCAAAGTCCTGCCCCATGTCATCACCGGGGTCGAGAAGACGGCAAAAATCTTTGGACCGCACTCTCTCGAAACCCGGGTGGCAAAAGCTGTCGCTGCCCTCCAACCCGTGGAGACATTTCCGCGAACGGCGGAAAACATCGCTGCGCTACTCTATCGAAAAATCGGCTCTCCCAGCCTGCTCGACGAGGTACGGGAGGCTCTTCGAAAAATCGCATCCGAAAAGGAATGCGGACTTATCGAGGACCCGCAAGCAGGCGGCTGGCTCTTTCTGAGCGACGCCGTCAAGCCGATTCGTGACAGGCGCAACAGCTACACGCCGACCTCGGGCGAAGTGATGCGCGAAAAGATCAATGTGCTCAAACAAGGCACTGGCGACCACGCTCTATTTCGAGCACAGCCTACTGCCAGGCTGGAGAACATCAAGGAAGTCCGCGCCGCCGTCAAGCTCGGTCGAGCGCCCGTCGTGAGCAGCAACTTCGAGGATGTCGAGCTCCGTTTGGAATTCGTCGAGCCTGCTCTCTGGGAGGAAAAGCGAAGAGACTTTCTGGTTTCCACCAACACACAAGCGGAACTGAAAAACACCGTGCTCCTCCTCGTGAAACAGGACGACACCGTGGAGGAGCTCCTTCCCGAAATCGTGCGCTCCGAAAAAGTTCTCGGCGATGTCGACGAGCGGGCGGCAGATCACGTTGTGGCTCAGTATCTGCGCGCCGAACGCCGCGCGGCTGAACGTTGCCGTGAACTGACGGCTGCCGCACTCGAAAAAGCAATGCTCGAAGGCGTCTTCATCTTTCGCGGCAAAGTCACCCCAGTTCGCGAAGCCGCCGACACGTTGGATGCCGCTGTGCGCAAGATCCTCTCCGACGCCGTCAAGGAAATATTTCCCTATTTCCATCTTGCCCCGATACAGCCCGCTACGGACTTGGCTGCTAGGTTCCTCAGCGTCGAGCGTATGGATCGCATCACCAAGGAGCTCGATCCCCTTGGCCTTGTGGTCAAGAGCAAAGGGGCTCCTCGGGTGGACACTTCAGCCCCAGTGCTCGCTGAGGTCATGAGAGAGTTCCGGGCAAAAACCGACGAATCTGGTACAGGAAGGCTCAAGGGTTCCTATCTTCAGGATTTGTTTTCCGCGCCGCCCTATGGATGGACTAAAGACACCGTGCGGTACCTGTTCGCGGCTCTCCTGCGTGCTGGGGAGATTGAGTTCCACGTCCCGGGCGTGGAAGGACCTGTGCGCACCGCGGGACCACAGGCGGCGGAAGCCGTCAAGAGCACTATGTCGTTCAAGCAAATCGGGGTGTCGCCCCGCGATTCCAAGGTGCCCCCTGAAGCATTGGATAGGGCCGCAGGACGGCTGGAAAAACTCTTTGGCGAAGACGTTTTGCCGTTGGAAGAGCACATCAGCCGCTCCGTCCGACGGCACGTCCCTGACCTCCTGGAAAAGTTAGGCGCACTGCCCGACCGTCTCCGTCTGATGAATCTTCCCGGCGAGGAGCGCTGCCGGCGCCTCCTGGCTGAGGCTCGCGATCTGCTCAAGGGAGACGCTGGCGAAGCAGCCTTGGTCCTCGGCGGAGTGGAGTGTGCACTGCCAGACGAAATCAGGTGGGCGAAAGCCGTTCTCGATGCCTTGGACTCCGGCGCGGAGACCGATGTTCAGAACGCCCGCTTGCTACTAGAGTCCTCGGCTAACCTGGAACAGCTTTTTCCCGGGGCTGTGAAAGACATCCTGAGCGCCGAAGACAAGACCGCAGCAGAGGAAGTGCTCTCGAGCGAAAGGTTCTTCGAGCGGCTCCCGGAGCTGCGGAGAGTAGTCCGATCCGCACGGGACCGCGCGAAAAAAAGATATGCAGCTGAACGCGTCGAGTACGAACACGAACTCAAGAAAGCCCTCTCCTCGCTCGAAGCGGAACCGGACTGGACGAAACTCTTGGACGAGGACCGCGAGGAGATTGCTGCAAGGCTGAGATGCGATCTTCCGCCGACTGACGACAACAGCGACCCCATAAGGCTGCTCCAGACCCTGTTGGTGCGCCGACAGACCTTGCCGGGGCTTATCGAAGAGCTGAAAGCGGAAATCAAACGGAGATGTCCAGCCGCCCCCGAACCCGAACCACCAGAAGAAGGCGGGAAGCCGCCAGTCGAGGAGGAGATTGTCGACGCCGAGCTTCTGGTGGAACCCGCTGTGATCGCCACGGCCGCGGATTTGGATTCGTGGCTGGCTGGCATACGCGAAAAACTAGCCACCCTCTTGAAAGCAAACAAGAGGATACGGATAAAGGTGCGCTGATGAGCTTTGATAAGGAAACACGAAATCTGCTGGCAAAAATCGTCACAGCCTGCCGCCGGCGCCTGGTCGAGGACATTACCGACCAGCTCCGCGGCGTGTTCGGACTTCACCCGGACGGTGTCGTGCTGCCGCTGGAAAAGCTGACGCATCTGTCGCCCGATCAGCACGCTGCAGCTCGCCGCCTGCGCCACCTTCTCGATCACTATACCGCTGGCGCGCCGGGGAATGATTCGGAGCGTCGCAAGGCCGCCTATGAACGGATGGTCCTGGAGATCGCCTTCACCGCCCTCAATCGGCTAGCTGCCCTCCGCCTCTGCGAAGAGCGAGGCATTGTCATCGAATGCGTCCGCAAAGGAATGACTTCCGCCGGTTTCCTCATGTTCGAGCGCATCTCTGGCAGCGCGCTCGGCAGGCGTTACGACGCCTACCGGCTATTTCTCGAGTGCCTCTTCGACGAACTCGCTGTCGACCTGGGCGTTCTCTTCGACCGGATGACGCCCCAGTCGGCGGTGTTTCCCTCCGAGCGCTGCATGGAAGAGGTCCTCGCCGAGCTGAACAGACCGGAACTGACGCACCTCTGGACTGAAGACGAGACCATCGGCTGGATTTACCAATATTTCAACCCGCCCGAAGAACGCAAAGCCATGCGGGAGGCGTCGCAAGCTCCCCGGAACAGCAGAGAATTAGCCGTCCGCAATCAGTTCTTCACCCCGCGCTACGTCGTCGAGTTCCTTACGGACAATACGCTGGGGCGCATCTGGTACGAGATGCGCAAAGGCGACACGATTCTCAAAGAGGAGTGCCGTTATCTCGTGCGGCGACCGAACGAGATCTTCCTCGGTCCGGGGGAAAAGCCTCCCGCCGACAAGGACGACGAGGCCGAGCTTTCCCAAGAGGAGTTGCTCAAGCGGCCTGTCTACATCGAGCACCGACCGAAGAAGGACCCGCGCGACCTCCGCATCCTCGATCCAGCCTGCGGCTCGGGCCACTTCCTGCTTTACGCCTTCGACCTGCTGGAACGGATTTACGAAGAAGCCTGGGGCGATCCTGAAAGCCCGAAGTCGGAAGCCACGGGCCGGACGATTCAGGAGGACATCGAGACCCTCGACGACCTGCGCCGGGAAGCCCCGAAGCTCATCGTCGAACACAACCTGCACGGAATCGACATTGACCCGCGCGCGGTGCAGATCGCGGCCTTAGCCCTCTGGCTGCGGGCGCAGAAGACCTGGAAAAATCTCGGCCTCAAGGCCCAGCAACGGCCGCGCATCGCCAGATCGAACATCGTCACCGCCGAGCCTATGCCTGGCGAGGACGACATGCGCCGCGAGTTCACAGCAAGCCTCAAGCCCCGGATCCTGGGCCGAATCGTGGAGGAAGTGTTCGAGAAAATGAAGCTCGCGGGGGATGCGGGATCGCTTCTCAAAATCGAGGAGGAGATTAGGAACGCCGTCGCAGAGGCTCAGAAGCAGTATCGGCAGGGTCCTGAGCCAGAACAGTCAATTTTACCCTTCCCCGGCATGGTCGATCCGCGACCCATGCAGCAGGAACGACGCTTCGATGTTTTAGAAATCGTCGACGAGCAGTTCTGGAACGAGGCGGAGGACCGCATTCTGAATGCGTTGCGGGAATATGCGGAACGGGCGGAAAATGGGCGTGCGACCCGTCGCCGACTCTTTGCCGAAGACGTCGCCCGCGGCTTCGCATTCATCGACGTCTGCAGCAAGCGGTATGACGTCGTGTTGATGAATCCGCCGTTTGGGGAACCGGCTAAGCCATCCAAGGCGCTCATCGAACGCTTATTCCCGCGGACGAAGAATGACGTCTATGCTGCCTTCGTCGAGCGGGGCATTGGGCTCCTCCATCCTGGCGGAAGACTGGGGGCGATCACCTCGCGTACAGGGTTTTTCCTCTCCTCCTTTACCAAATGGCGCGAGGAGATTCTGCTCAAAGAAGCGAAGCCTACCGTTTTTGCCGATCTCGGTTACGGGGTGATGGACAGTGCCATGGTCGAAGCGGCAGCGTACTGCATGGAGGCGCAGAAATGAGGATCAAGCAGATCGAAATCGAGAACTATCGTTCCATCAAACATCTTAAGTTTGATGTCCCCCAAATCTGCGCCCTCGTCGGTCCGAACAACGCCGGTAAGAGC